>JAAUYG010037342.1_pt1 | contig 10336 bp, 8 predicted proteins | sample 7278091 | NCBI WGS metagenome assembly JAAUYG01 (sample SAMN14350201, study PRJNA611818) | marine sediment metagenome | isolation source: surface marine sediment (0.6m) | place: French Polynesia: Moorea | collected 2018-08
GGGGGATGTCCATGAATGTTAGACAACATGGACGATGACGACAATGTGACTCATTTTGGACGCTCCGCATTTGGCCGCGCGGCCCAAAAAAGATATGACAAATTGAATACTCACATTGAACTTGCAGCAGAACAGAATTCATGACCGGAAGTCCAATATTAGCCTCGTTTTCAGCTGTGCACGTGTAATTGGCATGGTGATCTGCGTGCTCGAGTCTGCGCACAATCGTCGATGACGTCACGCCAAACTTGTCGTCAGGCAACGTCATGACGCTGTCAGAGTCCGTTATGACGTCATTGTTGCGCAGCCAGCGAATCCCAGGCGGGGGATTGCCTGATTGGGTGGAGCAGGTCAGGGCCAGGTAGTCTCCTTCTTTGAGAGGTGCAGCAGTCTGGTTGAGCGTTATCAAAGGCGATTCTGGTCTCACTGGAAATACACAGAAAGCAACTCGTGATAAAAAGATTACAGAACAGTGAACTTCGACAAAAGCAGTCACATGAGAAGAAGCCACCCAGCGTGGTGACACCAAAGATACAGTTGTTTCTCAAAATCGTTGAGTGGCACTCCTTCAGAGACCAACTGGACAAACTGGAAGAGTATGGCAAACCCAAGGCCTTGTTTCGACTAAAAGATCTGAAGTCCAAACACTCGCATCCGAGCCTGGCTGCCTAAACATGACATGACAGCCTGGCATACATTTATCAAGCTTTCTGGTTTCTTCTGGTTTCTGAACTCTGTCATGGGCAAAAGCAGCCGTGAAGATTTGTCAGTTCAAAACAGGCAGACTCCACCGCAAACCCGCAAAATGCCAAAACAAAATTCCAACTTGACTCCTGACGCGAAAACAATCTTTCCTGAAGCAACACAGATCAGCAAAACAGAGAAAGGGACAATCTTTGCCATGGTAAACTACTTCCGGTTGGTTTCAAAACAAAAACACACAATTCGTTGTTGCATCGTTGACCTGAATTTTCCCACGTAACACAAAGTCTGGTCCTCTGGAAAAAGTTAGAAATGTTCAACATTTTTGTACTTTTTTCCTGTCTGCTCACAGCATCGTGGCGCATGGATTCTGCATTTGCTGTTATGACAGGGACTGTCAGTGATAACTCACAGACACCCCCTCCGTACGTTATACATTTCAGCCCTTGCACCGCCACCCCAGGCCTCCTACCATCCCCCTGTGGCACGTATTCTGAGACAAGTAGCAGCAGTGATCCTGAGGGGATCCTAATGAGTGAAACACAGCCCACTTTTTTGAGGACCTTAGAATCCTGTGGGGGCAAAACTAGCAGAGAATCTACTTTCATACTGAGTGGAAACTGTTCATGGTTTTTGGTTTGATTTTCACAGACTTCATTGTAGATTGTCAGTTTCGTCAGAGAACTTGAATTGGACCGTTTCACGTTCTTTGCTTTGGTCTGCTGAGCCAACAATTTCTGAGAACAATTTCTCTTGTATGTTTCTCCCAGAGAATCCTCTATCTATGAATTCACGTCAAACCCGACCCAGCTGCAGTGATGGAACTTCAGCATGTTAGCTTCAGCATCTTTTTTCTCTGAATCCATTTCCCCCTCCCCTCTTCTCCCGTACCCCCTATCACTTAACCCCCGGCGCGAATCTAAATAGGGTTAATGCCAACCGTATTGTATAGCGCTTATCCCGGCGTGAGACGGAACAATCCGTCTTCAGATCTGTCCGTCTGCCTATCAGTGTCCGTCACCCTGAAAATTAACCATTCCTCCCAGGTGTTGAAAAAGTGTCCAGGTCATATTTCTTGTCCTGAGTAGTTCCATGTGAAAAAGACTTCCTCCGCCATGCATCTTGCAGAGAAACTATTGTTTGGAGTATTTCTAATTCTTCCGACCAAAATCGAGCAAAAACCTATGCCTATCTTCTGACAACACATCCGTCAGGTTGAAAAAAAAAAACATCCATCCACAGCATCTTTGAGCAACAAACAAAAAATATGAATTTTAAGCAAAAGGCTTCTTGCAGTTTTTAAACGTTATTGCAGGTTGGAACTGAAAAGTTTTTATTTCATGGTGCAGACGGGAAATATGTATTTCGTATTTTTGTTCCCAGAGAAAGATACAAAGATACAGATGAACATCTGAAAACATGCAGAACCCCAGAAACTGATAAGCAGTTACAAAAACAACCCCTTGTGTTTTCCAGTCCGTTTGCAGGAAGACCCCTCTCCTTTCAAAGTCAGCCAAGGTCACGCATTCGCAGAGGTTACGGCAATAAATAGGTCAAGTGAGGTCAGAAAGGTCACGATGGCCCACTGAGTGAGACGCAGCGAGAGGGAAATGAGAAACAGACCGTCAGACATGCCAGAAATACACCATCAGTCAAGATGGTTTTTCAAAAAGTGAGGTGAATTTCATTTTCAAAGCCTTCAACCGAAACCTGCAAAAGGCTGTCAATTTCACAGTTTGATGTGGCATTTGCTCATGCGCCAAGCGGGCACACTACAAGCACAAACCCCGAAACGCCAAAAGACATCAAACCAAAGTGTGCGAATTGGATTCCAGATTCATACTCTTTGGTTGCCTTTTTGAAAGTGTTCTGGAAACCCCGCAGAATCAGAAGTATTCAGTGCATTGTTCCAGGTGTCTTTGAACATTTTCTTCCTTGTCCCTTTGCCAGGAAAACAGTCCAGCAATCTGGGAACAACATTTTAAACAACATTTCGTTTTGCTCCCACAGGAATCCGTTTGTGCGTGTGTGAAATGATTCCTTCAACTTCCAAGGACAAAGTCATTTGTAATGAAAGAGGTTCCATTGCAAACAAGTCTTGACCTCTTTCACATTGCAATTTATTTCATTCCATTAAATGTTGAGCATCAGAAGAAGATATTTCTTTGAATCGTTACCAACATACACAAAAGGCCCCAGTGAAAATTCCTGGAAACTAGAAAATGTCAAAGCTGCCTGGTGCCCTGCCAGGAACTGCAGGAGGGGGCCCCTGCAGGAGAAATGTCACTGCACAATTATAAATATCACCCTGTGAGCCTGCAGGTGTGAAATATGCATTTAATATTCAGGAGTATCCCAAGTATGTCTCAGTGATCAGATGCGGTACATGCCAGATACTGGCGGGAAATGAGAGAAACAAAGATCCAGGGTTAATCATCTGCTGGGAGAGGTTATCATAATTACCTGCTGTGAGATGAGTCAACTCTACCTGAGCCTGAGTGAAATATTACCCCCATTTATTGTCTCCAAAATATTCCAAAACTCTGCCCCCTGAGATCACGTGAAATAAATTTTCGAGATTAGTGACGGGACGGTTACATTTTTGAACGGGATTAGATCAATGTTGATCACACAGGTTATATCAGGTTGGTCTGTTTTATTGTTAAAACACTGGACGTTGCTGATACGTCAAGACACAGGTAGGTTTGCATCCCAAGGCCATGGACCTGATCCACCATGCAACAGCATATATGTGGTCCAACAGCAAGCCCGAGTTTCTTTTAGGGGTGGGAAAGTGTCGGGTTTTCTGGACCACGTTCGCAAACTGGAAATTGGAAACTCGACTGGAAATCGCTCAGAGTATATATGTTCTGCAGGCTCAGATTCGCCATTTTGAGAACAGAAATGATGGGGCAGTTCAGCCTTTCCGATTGAAGGCAAGTTCAAATTTTTGGCGACATTTTTTGAATCGAGATCATGTCATTCAGGGTATGTTCAAACACAATTTCCGGCAATATCTACTGTGGGCTAAACTCTCTCTAAAACACTCCAGGCTATGAACCAGGCTCAACAACACAGCCCTAAATAGTTGAACCTTTGACTTCATCACATTGAGACACACCAATACATTAGCAAATCTAAGGTACTGTATGCTGCTTATTTATGTCTCCAGCATAAAGGCTACAAATTACCATTCACTTGAATTTTCACCCAAGATGCAATAAATACACCGCCAAGAGCTAATTCAATCCACATACAGGTGCACAGTGCACATACTTTTCAATTTCATTCTTTCATTGCTTGGTTTATAGAGAGTAACATCAGTGGATATAAAAAGCGTTGAAAATAGATTTCCAGGACCTTGGTTTGAACTTGCCCACACTAAAATGGGCTTGGGGTACACAGGGATCTCAGTACCCAACCTCCTGTGCCCTCAACGCTGTTTTGGGGGTTTTCACTCCCGAATACACAGTGATGGTGACAAAGAATGGGACACTTGGGTGGGAATCCTTGTGTTGGGCAACATCCTGTGATTCAACATTGGCGCACAATGGCCGCGGTATGGACTTTCAATTTTGTCATTTGAGATTATTCAACAAGATCCAGCCCGATCCCAAGTCCGTTATCTTTTGCATTGTGTAGTGAGGGATAATTTTTTCGGTGGATAATCCAGTTTTTTTTCATGAAGTCTCACAGGTTCACCAAACAAGAGCGCTTTATCAGCGAAGAGGTCACACGGACATGGGATACTCTGATTTCAGCCGCGCGGCCTAAAAATACAAGACGTAAACGAATCTTGAGTTTCTCACACTGCAAAACTACATACACAACAGTGTAATGTACTGAAAGCACCAGATACACATCAGAAATTAATAAAATAACATTTGACCCTTTCTCACGGAAACCAGCTAAATCAGTACAAATAGAACGAAATGTTCTGAATTAGACCAGCAGTGCATTTCAAATGCACAAGTACAGAAATTCACCGAGGTGGTATCTGGGGCGTTTAATTGCAGACCCTGATACAGGTGTACATACCCCAAGGGTTTTGATGAGTCCCTGAGATCATTACCGACGCATCTTCAGGGTATGATGCAGTAAGCACAGGGGTCTGTACTGACAGGGTGGGACCATTCATCTTGCTAATATTTCGCGATCTACCTGAGAGATAATCAAAACTCAGTGAAGTTTCTGGCACCGAATTCAAACAAGAGTAATGGCTACAACTTGTAGTGTCCGTGTTTGGAGATGTGTGTTGTTCAAAATAATTTTCCCAGCAGATTCAACCAAATGTAAACGGTGTCTTGGTTTGTAAACGGTGTCAAGGTTGAGAGATTTCTGTGTCGTTTCCTTCTGACGGAACATTTCTTGTCTTTGGTTCACACTTTCTGAACATTTGGTGCACGTTTTGTACCTGTGTTCACAAATGTTGTTCACATCAGGCATGGAACCAATGGTGTGAACCTTTTCTTTCTCAGATCAGCAACCAATGCACGTCAATAGGACTCGTCGTTTATGAGCATAAAATCTTCAGTTGACATAGTCAATTTTTCCACCTTGCAATGAGCACCCACCTTGTCAAGGAAAATGCACCCTTTTTCAGTGCAAAATACAAAGCCACAGTTGGGGGTAAGAAACGCTTGTCAATTTAGTGTGTCAACGCCACATTTACACTTTCCGTGCGTCACCACACAGTGAGATCTGTCCACCAAAGTGTGTGTTTTGGACATCATCATAAATAAATTAACGCCCGAGGTGATATCGACTGAAATGAGCCAGAACACGAAATGGCCTCAACCTGGATCATTTGCTCCGTACGGAAAACTCATCCCAGGCACACGATATCGGACTAGCGCGTGGCTTATCAGCGATCAATCATAGTCGTATCATTGTAAGGCGGGTGTCAATCATATCATTAGAGAAATTAATACGCCGCGGATACGGCGGAAGGTTATGATCTGTTACGCCAGCTCTGAGGTGGTCCCAGTTTGTCATTTCCTGCATGGGCTTGGCTGGGGATGGCTTTCAGCGGTCAATGCGAGACTGGACTGAAAGCACAAGAGAGAGCAATGCTCGACTCTCCCAACTCGTGTCTGGTGTGCTGTGTCCAGCATGTGAAAAGAAAGGCGTCGCATGGGAAAGTGTGCGGTTTGTCGTGGGAGGCGGGGGGGGGGGTTGCCACGATTAGTTCTCCATTGCTCCGGTTAGGCCAAAAGTAGCACACTCCACATCAGAATTTGCATCATTCTGAAAATTTTGAACGCGAACCTGGAAGGGCAGAACTAGGTCATGGGCAGTGAGTCGCCTGAAAGTTACAATCAAGCCATAGAGTTGGCTTATCTAACTTCCTGTGGGGATGTGTAGACACACAACAGTGTTATACATGCCCCCCAAACTCCTTGTTTTTAACCAGGACGGAAAACATCTGGAGACCAACGTCCTTGTCCTAAACGCGATCTGATCAGAAAATTATTACAATCAAGCCCTGGGACTTGGCTTATCTAACTTCCTGCGGGGATCTGTAGACTCACACCGGCGTTACCCGTGACTCCTTGCGGAAGGAGACGCCCCCAGTCACGGGAGGGAGACAGGGGGCGGGTACGGGGTGACACTGATTAAACCCTGTACGCTTCATTACATCCCACCCCCTGCAGGGCGTACACACCCATACTGCACAGAAAGGAATCCCCTTTTGAGAGGGAATGCTGAGGCTAGAGTTCCGAACTTTTGCGACGGATTCAAACTGTATTTAGGCAAGATTTCCCCTCTTTTTTCCCTCGAATTTTGGCCACCATCTCCAGTCAAAAGTCAATGGTCAAGATTACCAACCAGACCTATACATTTTCTTCAAATGTCTTTTGGTTGCTCTTCACCCAGTTCATGAAGTTTTGAGGGTGGGGGAAGAGGCCTCTGGAGAATTTAGATATTCCGCAAATGAGAAAGGGTGGATGAACGATTGAAGTCAACACTGGACAACGCAACGCACAACGACGTTAACATTTCTACGCAATGGCCAGCTACGTATTGACATGGACAGTGTTTTATGCACCAGAACTAAACGCATATTAATCAAGCCATTAATATGTCACTGCCACTGCACCAAAGATTTACGACCGTCATTATCATGTGTCAGAAATTATGAACATGTGCACCGTGTGAGCAGTCTCAACTTTCCCAAGATTGTTTCGTTTAATGTCACACGTCAAAGTGGGAAATAAAATCTGAACAATGCCGAAGATTCTGCGGTCTTTGTCAATGCATTGAACTTTTTCTTCTGCGTTTGGAGTTCAAATGCCTTTGCGTTCTTGAAAGAGAAATTCTTTGAGCAAACAAAACAACCTTGTTGTGTCTTGGTCGATGGAAACGTTACTCGTGTCTGTCAAGAAAGAAACCTGGCCATTCCTGGAACAAATATTGGTCGATCTACAACAGTAGTGTCGCTTTGACAGCTCTATCTTCTTTGTGTTAACCTCAGGAACCCATTTATCCATTATCCAATGTATGTTGTGTCAAAAACTTCTGCTGACAGATGCTTCACATTCGCCTAATGTTATCAGAACCAGTGGCCAATAATGAAACGCACCTTCCAGTGTGAACGGTGCCACAAAACACATGCGCAAGGCTGATGCACAACATGCGTGAATTTTGCAAGTGTATCCCAAGACGCACCACCTTACTCCATCAACAATACTGACGAGAATGTTCAGGTTGCAGGAAAAAAACCTCATTTTTGTCAAAGATGGTGGTTGCAATCGAGGTTTCCAAAGACAAACTGGCACCGTTGCGACAGCAAGAGAACGACTGTTTATCTTCTCTCTTAATGACGAAAGTGAAAGATTTTTTTGTGTGTGAGTCTTCGTTTTCTGTTTTCAGAGTGGGATCTGCCAGCCGCAATTCTGTTTACCAGAAGTAGACAGCGCAAAATTCTCGACGACCAAAGCATTTTATGTCGAACATAAATTGCCAGTCACCTGATGAGAAAATGTTCTTTCATAAATCAGTAGGCCAGAAGTCCGGGCAAAAGAATGCAAGGATCCCTTTCAAACAGAAAACAAAGTGTAGAGTAGGCTAAGGCGTTATGACAGCTGGTATTTGTGCATTTCTGACATTTGCCCTCTACTGTTACAGACAACTCGCTCCCGTGCTGTGTTCTCCAACCCCTTCTTGTATGTACTTGTGAGTACCCAAGTTTCCTGGCATACTTTCTGAAGATGAGAAGCAACTGAGTCAGATTAGTACACACTCCAAGGTGGTCTCCGGATAAATATCCTCCTTCGAACAGGGTTCAAGGCAAAAAGATACATTGGGAACAAGACGAATCCTGCAGAAACAAGCGTCGAGGTTGCGATGCCATGCTACGGTATTTTTTTGGGGGGGGGGAGAAGGGGTGAGTCGACAAACAGGATGGCGACAAGGATGACGACGACAGGAAGGATGGCAATGCTACTCACACAGAATGCTCTTTTGGCTGAACCAGCACGGCTTAAAACAAATCCATTCCAAAAGCCCTTTCTCTGTTGGCAACGTCTCCACCAATGCAATCATTTAGTAACCTCAACAGGCATGGAACAGCAGCATTTCATGTCTCAATGAAAATTCAGCCCATCTGCAAGGAATACGCACCTCTTATGCTTGCGCGCTCTGGGCCACGGTAAACGTAAACAAATTATTGCACTGTCAAATCTGGTCAATCTTGCAATGTAGAATCTCCAGGGTAGTAAGTAACTCCAGGAAGAGACAAGACATAAATCCTGGCATGATGATCCCCAGGGTCAAACTTGTCAGTCGTGGTTGTCTTTGCCAATAATAATTCGGCATCAGTTACATTAGCCAGCTCCTCCCTGGGTCATCTGCTAACTGGTCATGTGACTTGTTGTGAACAGTTGGGTCATTACTCATCAACCTGGTGTCTCATAAGTCAGGCGCAAGTCGTGAGAGGCGTAAATCGTGAGTCGTTCGCTTTTTCTCACTGAAGTTTTACGCTCAAAACGAACCAAGCTGAGGTTTAGTGTCCTCTCCGAGTTTCCTATCTCCGTAACACAGGAGACTCGGACGGAACCCAGGCTTCATGTGTTTGACCAAAAGAGGGAATTTGTCTCAGGTATTCGAAGCTTTTTTCCAGTAATTTTGCTGCATTCCCTTTTTTCTGGCTCACAGCTGCAATTCCATCAAATCTCTTGCTGCCCTTGTGGAAGAGTATGAATCTGACTCCAATACCACAATCTTTTTGCCCTTGCCCCCCTTCTTGTCCAGTCCACGTACAAATGGCATTTGTTTCATTTTATTTTCCTGTTTCTTTTCAAAGGGTTGAGAAGAAAAGCCCCTTTTTCAGGAAGAGATACAGATCCAACCGGTGAATTCAGTCACAGAACTTGAATCGTATATATGGCTGTCCAGTGAAACCAACTCAACTTTTCGTAAATCGTAAATGTGAATATTTTCCTATTTATAGTACCTATTTACGCTCTTTGATTCAGTGCCAAACTCGAAAACACCTTGGTGTCTGTTTGTTACATCCAGATCACAGATTCACCAGTCTGTGTCCAGATGTGCCAGAGTCGCGCACCAAACACACATTTCATTTCCCTGTTGTGATTCCCCAATCAGCAACCTGTCCAGCCTCGGCATATTTCTCAGTCCATTAAGATTGATCACCTTAACCGTGTCTTAATGACCCACATGTCATAAACGCTTATCTCCGGACAGACCACAGAGGATTCATTAATTACCAACACAAGGCCTATTAAGATAATGTGTACCTGGCTTAATGGTTCTTTAATTGATGTGGTCTGGCTTCTTTTCCCCAGATTGGTGAGAGATTTACTGAGGCAGTGTAAACAACAGTTTGGTTCCAATTCTGAACCTGTTTGCAAACAGCAGCTTTTGCTTTTGTTTGTTCGTTTTCTTTTTCAAACCTGCACCCAGGAGCAAACTGGATCAGGAGAAAACTGGATTTGATTTTTTTCCATATTTCGCCGCGCGGAACTGGCATTCTGCAAGTTTTGCAGAAAACTATTCTTTCTTGTGGCCGACTTTTCACGCGGATAAACAAATCCATTTCCGGGTGGATTGCCTGGTTATCACCTTCCGCATGGTTTCCTGGACTCTTCCGCATTTTCCAGGGAGCTCACTCCGCAAAGTACTCCCCAAGTATCAAGATGTGCAATGCAGCAAATACACAAACATACAGCTGACTGAATCCAGGAATGGCAGTGTGTTGATATCATATGCTCAGTTATCTGGGGCATCTGGATATTATCCTTGCTTATCTCCAGTAATCTTATCTCTTCTAAATGCCCATAGTAACATCTGCACTTTGGTGAGGCACTTTTGTCATAAACCACACCCTACCCCAAAATGAATCGAAGATTTTTGTTAGGCTTTTCTGGTTTTCAAGAAAGGCTGCAAGAGGGCATGTTTCAACATTTCCCCATGCACCCTAATCCACAAATCAGACAAATTCTTCTGGCATTCGTGTTTCCAAAATGCGCAAACAATTTGGGCGACATTATCAAAGTTGCAATTCCACAGAAATATAACCGTATTGGAGAACACATGAAAGCTGGTTTGGCTTCAAAACTATGTTTTGCTATAGGGTTGGGTTCGGTGCCACAATATTTACTCAAGGTAAAAA
>JAAUYG010064330.1_pt1 | contig 10335 bp, 14 predicted proteins | sample 7278091 | NCBI WGS metagenome assembly JAAUYG01 (sample SAMN14350201, study PRJNA611818) | marine sediment metagenome | isolation source: surface marine sediment (0.6m) | place: French Polynesia: Moorea | collected 2018-08
CAAGAGCGGTTGACCTAATCGGCATGCAAATAGAATCTATTGTGCATCAAAATCCAAAAGGAAGCGAAACATCCGATCCGTATTTCTAAATTGCCACTTTACCATTTATATACTATTAACTGTTTACACTTGGACGCAAAAAGAAAACAAGCGCGTAACTATTCATTCATGAGTCGAGTACTTTTAGGTGCACGTGCACCGTGCGTGATCATCTGTAAACATGATAAAAACGTAAACAGTGCAGCTGAACACACTCACCACTGTGGTCCATTGTAATCAATGTGTCTTCAGCTTTGTGATTGTAGATAATCACGGCTGAGGCGTTGTTTTTCACCACCGCGTTGTTGATTTTGTGCTCAAATTTGCAGTTGCCTCTCTGGATGAGGGCAATCCAGGGTGAAGCAGTGGGCGCATTCACGGCCGGAGTGCAGCCGTGGTTCAGTGCATCCTCCGTCAAAACATGAACCAGGAGCCCGACCTCGGTGGCTGTGGGGCTCGAAACGCCAAAACGTCCAGCTAGTTCTTTGCTGACCATATTCTTCGTGGATGGGTCAGTGTAGTTGACGACGATTCGAGCGCTGTAGAGATCATATTGAGCAGAGTTCACAGATAACACGCTGCTCACGAGCCAAAGCGCACTGGCTATCAACTTCCATGTCAGTGGAAAATTTCCGCGGCTGCCCTTCATGTTTGAAGCTCAATTGCTCCTTTCCTTCTTAAAGTCTCTCACGGAAAATAAGATGTTCGCCAAGAAAACACCTTGTTACTTCGATATCCGTAAAAGATGCAACTAATCGTGTTCACAGATTGAGGAAAAATGATGAAACATGCGGAATATTTTGGTCGTCCTTTCCCTCGTGCGCAAGAGTTGATGTTTGGAGTTGAGCCAAGTCACGTGGTGTCTGGAGGACATCACAACAAACCTGCCCATTGAACTGTCAGACTGGAAAGCGACAGAAAACGGAACCCTCAGCCGCCCTCAGAAACAAAACAAATTCAAGTTTGAGTTTGAGAGTGTGAGGGGAACTGGAGCCCACGCCCCCTTTTTTGCGGGGGTGGGTCTGCAACACGGACGTAGATCTATTTACCAAAATGTCGGTATCAATGCGACATCTGCAGTTGAATTTGGTGACTACAAAAGCGCCACCATACCGAAGGACGTCACAACTGCAGCAAAACAGAAGTGGAAGGGATAAAACCAACAGACACGAGTTTTGCAAGGTCAGGAGTTGACAACCGATGGGTATCTAGATGACAAATACCTGCTGATGTTATAACATTGTTTTCTAGAGTATTGGACATGACATCGATGTGCTGTGAGATGTGTTTCTTACACTTGGATGTTCGAAATCCAAAATGGTGGACATTGTCAGTGTTAATTTTTGTGATGTTTTTGACTTCTGAGGCTTCTGCTCGAGCTGAGGACACCAGAACAGGATCACACGACACCTACTCGGCCTTTGTGAACATCACATACTGGGATGCAGCCAGTGGTAAAGTTCACACAGAAAAAAATGACATTGGACGCTATGGCCAAAGTAGTAAAATAGATAAAGCATCTGGCCTTGTTGTTCACGTCCGAACAGCTGACAACCAAACTCACGCGTGTGCACCCATTAGTAATGTCCCTAAAGAGCGCTGGATAGCACTGGTCAGTAGAGGTGGGTGCAAATTTACCAAGAAGATAACCAATGCTGCTGTGCAGAATAGTGCATCAGCCGTGGTGATCTACAACAATGTGGCGGAGGAGGAGTTGATCAAGATGGACCACACAGGTGAGAAGGGTGAGCAATCTGTGTGTTTGTCGTGATAGATCTAAACATTTTAACCTTTCTCCTGCATGTTGCACAAACTGCAGTGTACGGCATCTTCACTGTTGATAGTCTCAAAGTTTTTCTCTGCCTCCCGCGCTACAAATAGTTGATCTTTGCAGTGATATCTTTTTATCTGGCATTGATTACCTGTGAAAGTTCCTGATCTAGTTCATTGTCATGTCGATCTAGTGCCGTGCTGATAAGTTCTAATTGCGTAGTGTATGCTTTGCCAGGTGCACGTAACATGTCCCGAAAATTTGGTCTTCTGTTCAGACCACTCTTGGGAGTCTGCCTTGGATGGGCTCAGGAGATGCTTTGTCGAAAACGTACACTCCCAAAAAACCGTCAACGTCATTATCTGCTTTGTACATCGTAGTTTCTGTTTTGCAGTTGACAACGTGGTGTCGATTTTCATCAGCAAGATGGATGGGGAGCGAATAGCGCGACTGGTGGATAACGGCACTCGTGTGCACATGGAGATCACCGTGGGACGACACGAGATCACGCAATACTCCAGCATCAACAAGACATCTGTGCTCTTCGTGTCCATCTCCTTCATTGTGCTCATGATCATCTCGCTCGCTTGGCTCGTCTTTTACTACATACAGCGCTTCCGTTACGCTCACGCCAAGGAACGACTCTCTGTGAGTAAATCCTAATTGCATCTGGGGGAATGCGTGCTTTGGTCTCGGCTCTTCTACCAATTCTTGTGCTGTGTGAAAACTGGCCTTCAGACAAAACCAAAATTGTCTGGAGAAATCCTGGAATTTTAAGCCGCGCTGTGCACTTTAGCGAACGAAGTGGCCGACTCGTTGTTGTCGTCTTCATTGTTGTCATGGACAGCACCAATACCCCTCTGCCCCTCCACTTTACTCCTGCCCGAAAGTATGAAAACACAAGAACTGCCCGCATGTCCGTCAACTGTAATGCTACTTAATGAGCTGATCACGTGATGCAGGCTCGGCCTCTACGCCAAGCGCCCTTGAGAACCCTGGCAGTGGAAAAATAATGGAATTCTATCAGAGAAACCTGGATGTTGACTGCATAGCTGTCGTCACGTCTTGTTTTGCTATGACACCGCGTTCAGAGACAAGAGACTGATGGAATGACATCCGGAATTTTGTGCAATGGCGGATCCAGGATTCTGATTGGGAGTTGGGATCTCAAAATGTTGACAAAATGCAGTCTTGACTGGTTTTTGCCAAAAAACGTGCACAAGAGGAGGCAACTCACAAGATTGTCTCGGAAACCACGCTGTGTGCTTAAATGACCAAAACATTATCTCCCACAACTCTGCCTGTGTCAGGCCTGCGTCGTCGTCCTTGTTGTGGTTGCCATGCGGGGGACCTCCCCCCTCCAACTACCCCTTGTTCCCACTGCACTACCTACGAATTGCGTGGCCTTTGGGTTCATTTTAGTCGATTTGGACCAAATCCTGCTGCTAGGTTTTCCGGTCCCATCCCTGGCTCCACCACTGCAGCACAATGTGACCAAGTAAAGAGCCAATCAGCGACTCGAGACGCATTCTCCGTTTCAGGAAGTCTCGCCCTCAGACGTTGGTCCAATATTTCAACTTCTTCCTGCTATTCTTGCCCAGTTCTTCCATTTCCAACCACACCCATGTCTCGCAAGAAAATCAACTTGATCTGTCCTTCCTCCGGGGTAGTATTGTCATTGTGTTGGCTGACATGTTTACGTCTCAACTGCTTGTACCTGCTGCCTGTGTGACCTTTCTGAACGGGCGGTGTCAGAAAGATAACTGTGGCAAGTGTCAGAAGAAATGTCATCAGAATTAGGAGTATCTCCCAAAGGCGCTTAATTCCGGATGTACGGATTCCGTCTTCTGATTGTGTAACAAAAACAAGTCTGTTGTGAATAGATTCCGCGAAGTGGGTAGTTCGGGTGTCACTGATACTCCGGGCTACTGCATAACAATGATTCAAGAGTTCTGCCACATGTTAGAATGACACTGTCCTTGACATCTATTTGCTGGTGCGGTGGTGTTGTCTGACAGTGCAACTAGAGATCTGGCCAAAAAAAGCCAACAAGGTACTTCGCTGCCGCTGCAGCTGTCCAAAGCAGAGGGGGTGGGGGACAAGAACAAGTCAGAGGGGGTAACATCCACGGGGGCAACAAGTCAGGGGGGGGAACATCTTGACCAGCGATTGGGGGGGGAAGCTAAAGTAACCAAAGGTCTCGTCACTCGTGAAAACCGTCTGCTCCAAAACGACGGTACTTTGCGCCTTTATCAAAGGCAGCGAAGTAAAAATGTTGGTGCTGTTATCAAAGGAGATCTCGAGACGTAGACATTGGAGGCGTTCGGTTAGCCCTGTTCCACAAAATGCCCAAAACCAACACGTTGCACCCTTTGACGGAAAAGACCAAAACGAACGCCCCCACTGAGTTTTGCTGGCTGGAGAATTCAAGCGAATTCATTCGCTGTTTTGGCACTCACGGGACACCGCACACTCAAGACTGGTGGAGGTCTCATTCCCTCCCAACTTTTAGAAGGGTGGCCAATGATTTATTGCACTCCTGAAAAGACAGACATTACACCGACCCAATCCTCAAACTTATCTTGTAGTGAACCGCGCTTGAATCAATTTTAGGCGTCAGTTCAGGTACACGGCAAGTTTTGGATGAGTGGTGTTCGCCTTCACTGTAATCCTGTCTGAATTTGGTATCGACAGAATCAATTGACACTGATTGTGACTCAGGTGTGATTTGTTCCATTGAATTATGCTGACACTCCGCCTAATTGATTTGATACTGAACGAGCGCAGAGCAAAATAGCTGTCCACATTTTCAGAAAGATGACCTTGTGGGAAGGCAAAAAATTGCTATAAATTGTCCAACATCGTTGGGAAGGACATGGGGATTTTTGGGTGTGCGTTGAGGGGGGGGGGGCTTGAAACACGAAAAGTCTTTTAGAGTCTGGACCGAACAAGTGACTCGCCCTCCCCACCAGCTCTTGTTTTTTGCTGCTGTCTCTGAGGATTTTTTGGGACAGCAGACGTATTGTTGCAACAGTTCCCCTGGTACAAAAGATGGTACCTCACCTGGAAAGGAATGTACATGTCACTCAGTTGTGCCATGATTGTGACAGTAAATTTTATGCAGTGCGCATTGTTGAAATTTGGGTTACTTTTTAGGCCGAGCGCGACTGTAAGTCGAATCGGCCTAATGTAGTCATGTGTGCATCATCGTTGTTGTGGAGGACCCCCCCCCCCTACTGGCTGACCCCCCCTGGCTGGCTACCCCCCCTCCCCAAAGTTGCATGTAATGATGTGGGCAGCCTTATGGAGTCATGTCTGAGTTGTTGTCATGGAGGACCCCCCCTGGCTGGCTGACCCCCCCTACATGATGGATGGTTGGGGTGCTCGGCCTCTATGCTGACTAAGAGTACTTGTTTAAGACAAGGTATCTTCCTTATGTCCTTTTGAGACACCTCACAGGACATGCATGTCTCTGTCAAAGCTCTCCCCAGAGTGTTTTTGTTCTTGTCACAACCTTTTGCGCTACCGGTAATTTAGTAAAAACATTTTATTGACAGCCTTTCTTGCCACTGAATTTGCCGTTTCGGTTCGGCATCAGTGAAAAAAATCCGGTTGAGAACAATAATTGCTTCTTTCCGTCCAGACCAAGCCATTCTGAGATGTGTTCTTTGCACTGCTCCACCAAATCAACCAAAGACTGGTGCGAGTCGCCTTCTGTTCTGGTGATGAGAGAAATGGTTTCTGAAATGGCAAGAAAGGGGAGGGGGTTCATTTTATTTTGACCTTTTTGGAGTATAAAGAACGGTCAACCGTAACCCCTTTGCCTTTTCAGTTTTGCTATTTTGACCAAATTTCCAAGAATCCGAAGTTTTGAGTGGCCTTGAAACTGCAAGAATGTTCCTTTTTTCTTTTTTGCCGCAGTGTCGAGACTAGGAAGGCAGTCGTCGTGGTGAGCAGCAGCTTTTGTGCAGCTGCCGTTGATAGTGCAATAGGAGCAGCGGCTTATTTTGTATTGATAGATGGACAGAGGAGTCAACAGGTAGCTCTGCCGAATTAGCAGCGTTGTGAGATTACACAGAGCAAGAGTTCCTTTTGGGGAGGTCACCTTGCTATCAGCCTGTTGGCATCTTTGTTCGTGTGTTTTCTCGCCTGAAATGTTGTTCTCAGAAATCCAGTTCAGTTCATCGTCCTAAAAATCCAGTGCCCCAAGAACAAGGAATAGTGGAGATCAGGGTCCACTGCGATGCCTTCTGGGCGGTTACATCTCGAGAAACAAGAAAAATGGAACGTGTTCTTTGTGTTCTGAAATCTCTCTGCTGGCGAGCGCCGGAAGACGTGGAAGATTTGAATACTTCACCATAGAGCCCTCTCCCAAGTATTGAACACGCACCACTGGAAGACAGGTCACACTGTTCAAAAAGCACTCGTTGCACGTTGGAGGCAACAGCAGATCATCTGTGATCGTGGAATTAGGTAAATGGGGAACAGGGGAAGGACGTTTTCCAAGACTGGCCATCGGACGCCCCAACAGGCAACAGTAATGAAGTCTGTATTTGTCCCAACTTCTCCAGCGATTTTGTTACTGGATGTGCACAAGTAGGTGTTGAGGAAAGAGAAGATAAAGCAAACTTGAGCTGTTGGTCCCGACTTCCTGTTCACAATGGAACCGTCTTGTTCCTTCCTCACAGGGGAGCCTAACCCCAACAACAGTTGCCATGATCCTGATAGCTTTGGTCTGAAGTTTCTTTTGTTCTGTTTTCAGAAGCGGCTGATGAACGCTGCGAAGAAGGCCATAACGAAGATGCCGCTGCGCACGTTGAGAAGTGGTGATCGAGTAAGTACGGACAAACTCTTCCTAGTAGATTGTCCTCTGCCGCTAGTCCTTTTGCCTGTGTCTGTGGCAGAGGACAGTGTTTTGCGCCGTAGTCGCGGTTACTCTCCCACAGATCCCTTCCCCTGTCCCCACGGTACTCCCAGCCAGGGACGCCTCCCTACCCACCACAACACGGTCTGCATATCCGGGCTGGATGATATCCTTACCTTGCCCCCACAACATTGTCTGCCAGAGACCCTCTCCATCACTGCACTGCCAGCGAACCGCTCGGCCTTCACACTGATTCGGCGTGTTCTTTAGGGGCGGGAGGTCTCCTTCGAACTGAAGAGTGAGAAAGACACTTTTCTTTGATCCAGGACAGAATTTTTTCCGATTGTGCGTTTTGATCCCCCAGTTGTGCCTCCTGTGGCAGTGAAAAGATGTTTTGTGTTTGAGAACGGAGAACAGGCAGTCTGTTTTCTTGGAGACATGTTGGAACACAGTACTCACCAGGGTATTGGCTTGGGACACCAGTCTTTCTTGTGCAGCATTTGTTTCTGGCGTCAGACTGGCGCACAGCAAGCTTCAAATTTGGATGGCTTTGGGTAGGTTGGTGTCAAGAGTCAAAACAAGTCGTGAGTGGCTTCGCCAGATTATCTTTTGTTTTGTTTACCTTCAGAATGAAAATTTTTTGGAGTGTACCGGTAGTTTGTTCTTTGTCTTCAGAAATTCCATGACAGAGTCTACAGACAGCTAACATGAGTTGTTTCCTTTGTGATAAAGTAACAATTATTTTTTGGCCAATTTTCTTATCAAACAAACCACTTAAAAGTTGTGTGGTTGGTTTGTGATATCGATAATTTATTTGACATGATGTGTTCAAGTCTTTATGTTGTCGTGATTTCAACTCCTCCTGGGCCTTCGTCTCCAACGAGAGAGCTATTTTGCTTTGTTAAAATGGAATGACGAACAGAATGACGGCTTTGTCTCAAGGAACCAGAACACCAAAAAGCCAGAAGTAAGCGAGCCAACTTGCGGGAAAGATTCCTCGTGTGAACTTGTTTCGGCTGTTCAGGACATATGGACGCCTTCCACAACCCACACGGCGTGGTCCAACTCATCACGAAGTTTCTTTATCTTTCTGACTGGTGAACTTACGTGACTAGCATTTGGAGTGTCAGGTCTTTCATATGGAACAAGACCCTTGGTATGCCCCTTGCTCAAAAAGTGTCACTGATGCGCTCTGCCACAAACACTGCGAAAGTTTCTTTTGTTTTGCGAAAGAATTGTCGTTTTGTATCTACAAGGTTGTTGTTTCTGTTTGTTGCAGGAAACAGATTCAGACTTTGATCAGTGCGCAGTTTGTATAGAAGCGTACAGACCATCAGATGTCATCAGAATTTTACCTTGCAAGTAAGTGATTCATAAAGTCCTAATGACAGTTTCTTGTTCTCTGTGAACACTCGAGCGCCGTGATGTCTTGTCTCGTCGGGGATTGATCCGTTCTTTCAGTGCAAAGTTTCATGTGTCTGACGTCTTGAAAGAATCTGTCTCATGCTTTTGCTCAGTAATGCCTGGTTGTCTTGAGGCATTAGTTTCAGCAGTGTCACGTTCTTTGTAATTTTCTGCGCCCGTCTGCCTGGAGTATAAACTCGTGAGCACACGTAGCGCGCTGACATGTGTGCCTCTTCTGCACTGAAGTTGAAATATATGGAAACCATTTGTTTGTTCTATTTGCAGACATGTTTTTCATAAATCCTGCGTTGATCCGTGGCTCATCGATCAGAGAAGTTGTCCAATGTGTAAGTTGGACATACTGAAAGCATACGGATTGCAAGTAAGTTCAACAAAATGTCCCAAACTATTTTCCTGCAGCAGGACAAGGTATTCGTACGTCAGCTAATGTTTTGAAAAACATTTGTAAGGGGGGGGGGCGAAATTGAAACAAAACGGTGTTGACTCAACATTATTGCAGGCCACCCTTAGTGAGTCGTTGAGTGAAAGTTGACGCCGGGAGAGAGATGGATGAAAAGGCTCTTTCCGTCTGTGGAGAACTGATTGGTTGGGTGGGGGCACACGAGAGCAGCCCTGTTCAGAATTTCCCAATTTTCTGTCTGAAAGTCAGTGCGTTGTTTCACGGCATTTTCGTTTGTTCCTTCAGATCCAGGGCAGTCGGGAGAGTGTTCACATCATAGACTTTGAAGGCGTCAGTACCTCGGGTCCGGGAGACCCGGTGCACGGCGGACGCGGTGATGACGGCGTCGAGATGGTCGGCATCGAACCGGCGCAGGCGCAGGTCGAGTACCATCCGCACCACCACGATCCGCCCAGCAGCAGCGCCGACTTCCCGCTTACGCCACCGGCGCCGCCCGAGGAGGCAGAGAAAGAGCCGCTACAACCGGACAGTGACGCCTGCACCGGGGCGTCCGCGACGGCGGCGGCGTCAAGCCGCACTAAAGTGATAACGTCGGACAGTTTTGACAGTATGCACTCAACAGATTCAGACACCAACGAACTGCAGTCTCTGATGCCGAAGCACGATAAAGACAGCAAGGTGCGATGCACTAGTGATAACGAAGATGAGATACACGGTGCGACGTGATGTCGTGCCTGACTTTGACATCTATCCTGTTCAGACATCAGACGGTTCTGCATTTTCCTTTGCTGTCACTGTTGAAGTCCGAATCAAGTCAACGCAGCCTGTAGATAGCCTTTTTGTCGAACAGAAGATGTGTGTCATGCATATTCTCTGGAAATAGAGATTCTTTTTCTGTTTACATCATTGCTTCAAAACGTTTATCATTTTGTGGTGTTTGTATGCCTTTTGAGCAAGGGTTCATATCGATTATCGGCAACAAATGCAACTTTTCAGATGCGTTGGCACTCGCAATTTAAAAAAAAAAATGTGTTCGTCCTCTTGCAAATGTTAGTATTGTGAACAGAATTCGTTTCATTTTTCTGAAACTTTGACAGCTGACTGACTGGTGTGATGTTTGCAAAACGGCCGTGGCATCGAAATGCAATCAAAATTCCTCTGCCTCCTTCGCTTTCTGCCCAGATTGTCATTGTTTCGTGGGTTGTTCCATCCAAAAACGCACTCAAAGGAAATGTTTCAACCAGTGTGGGTGTCACCGATAATTTTGAAGAGACCTCTGTCAACGGACTTTTGCAAGAAATTGTTTTGCCAACCGCTGGACATCTTTTTGTTACCTGTCAAAACTAATGGCAGAAGGTGGATTGCTCTGACACACGACACGGAACATTCACACCTTAAGACTGTTGCACGAACATTTTCACAGAAAAAGAAAACCCAGGAACACTCGCAAGTGAAACGTTTTGTCTGTGAACATTCCAAACATGTGAAATTGACAATTTGATTGGAGTGTCTGGTAAACATTTGCAAAAAAATTATTGTTAGCTATTTGTGCTCCCATGCAATGTGTGTTACTGCCAAAACGAGAACAGGTTTGTTCGTTTTAAACTGCAGATTGAGCTGTTGAATGACAAAGACAGATGACTGCCGAATCAAAAACACCAAATTTCTACATCCAATCGGTTTTGCTTACAATAACGATTCTCAAATTTTTTTCTTTTTTTTTTTTTTTTTTTTTTTTTTTTTTTTTTTTTAAATAAAAAAAAAAAAGAAAATTTTTTTGGTTATACAAAAAAAAAAATATAAAAAAAATTTTTTTTTTGTGTAAGAGAGGGTGAA
>JAAUYG010109015.1_pt1 | contig 10335 bp, 6 predicted proteins | sample 7278091 | NCBI WGS metagenome assembly JAAUYG01 (sample SAMN14350201, study PRJNA611818) | marine sediment metagenome | isolation source: surface marine sediment (0.6m) | place: French Polynesia: Moorea | collected 2018-08
GTGCCAAAACAGGTGATAATGATTGCAACGTCAATTCAAGTCGCTACAGTCTAAGTACTGCACTGTGTGAGAGCAATTCGCTATCAGGCCAAGTCTGAACAAAATGTCCAACAAGACCTGATAACCAGGGGCGCCACGTGGAGGCTGCTCTCATGCACCCCAGATTTTGGTTCAAGTGGAATAGCTAAGGTACATTGTTAGTCTGAACCTTACCTAGTACAGTGACGTCCGCCGTATCTGAGTCAACTGCCAACGTCCCAGTGTCATTTATTTGGCACGAGTACGACCCACTGTCTGACTCGTTACTGTACGCCAACGTCAAGGTGAAAAGGGCCACCGTATCATTAAAGTCGATAGTTCCACTGGCGTCGACGCCACCTAACGCAGACATGCTGCCATTGTAATAGTAGAAGATGTCGTCTGCTGATGGTGCTCCGGTCAGCTGACGCGTCCACGTGACCTCGTATTCGTCTGTCCGGGCCGGGTCGACAGTGAAATTGCAGGTGAGTTCCAGGGGAGATCCAGAGATAGGGGTGTCCGGGGGCGTCAAGATCGGGTTGAGTTGACTGGCCACTGGAAATGGGAAACAGGCCAGAGTTTATACTCTGCTCCATGTGTCTGTATGACCCAGCGATCATTTGCTACGGTCACTAGCGTTAATGAGTCTTTTTTTTATTTAAACTTCAATTTACTTGGAAAGGTTTACACACCAGCTGGTACAAGGTGCTCACCTTTCAAGGAGAGCAATGCGAGATTTTAATGAGAGATTGGAAGTTTTACACTACCCATTGTAGCAGAAACAGCGTAAACACTAAGTTACACTACAGTCTACAAATTTTACTATGTAGTGTTAAGAGGCCCATGGGCTTTGAAGCTGTGGTTCCTTTCACCTTTTGCCAGATGAAACTACGTGGCTGAGGCGAAATATTCATTTGACATTTGAAGGTCAAAATGACTTTGAGATGCGTGTTTCCTACATACTAGAGTACTACTTACAAGAGAACCTTTTTGTCCTTTTGTTTTATAAATTCCAGAGGTCCGATTTGTTTCCTTTTTGTTTTACGATCAGCAAATTAAAAGTCGCTGGCTGATTTTGAGCAAAGTGCACCTATTAATCTCCAGCTGACCTAATAACGTAGCTTCAAAAAGTGCGTATATTGTACGCACATGAACATGTATGATGAGACCCCAAGGCCGAAAATTTCATCTCTTTTGCTCTGTAATTACCAATTTTACCAAACACCCACTACAGGGAGCAACATTTAACCTGTATCCAATTATACATGTACATGCCGCAAGCCAGATCCTTCAGACTTTCAAGCTAAAATTTCGGCGCCATACTTTTTTAAAATTTGACAATCGTAGATTTCCCCATGGCTAACAATGTCCTCTTAAAGTTTTGCTGAAATGTGATGAAAACTGTAGAAGACGCGTTGTGGATGTTCTCTTCGTATACGGTCCTGTGTTATAATATTTGGCAGCCATATTTTTTATGAAGCCTGGCTTAAAAAGGATGAAAATTGTGAAGAATAAGTGTCTTGAATTTTGCTCCCCACTTAGAAAATGGCTTGGAGATATGGCACTTAGGTAGCTTTGTGCAAAATCTGGACTTTATCTGCATGACGGTTTTAGAGAATATCAGTTGGACAGCCGGACATCTAAGCCTCGACTTTAGCTCTGCTATGGAAACAAGCAGGGATAAAACGCAGATGATAGTCATGTTTATAGTGTTTCTGTAATCCGCTACTGGCAAAACAGTCCCGCATCATTTTTGTTGGCGTATGTACCATGGAAAAATCCCGATATACACTTTGCTAACTGAAGACTATAATATAAAATCACAGAGGATGCTTCTTGGTGTTTCGTGTCAATTCACTTTACACATCTTCATTATAGTACTTTTAACGACCGATTTCGGATATACCGGTAATACAGAAATAGTACAATAATACATCACCCGGATGAAATTTATGAAGGGATGAAATACAGTGAAACCTGTCTTTAAGACCACCTGAGAAATAGGGACACCCTGAGAATTAAGGACAGCTACTTCAGTCCCTAGCCGTATTCAATTATGTGGACATGGACCTGAGAAATAAGACCACCTCAGAATTCAAGACAGTTTTTCTCAGTCCATTGGGTGTCCCTAATTCTCAGGTTTCATTGTATCAAATAACCGTGTTGCGATTTTGAAGGCCATCCGTAGTGGTGTACTGGATCGCACAATTGGATATGAATACACATTGGAGGAATATTCAAAAAGGAGGTCAGGTTGGTTTTAATGGGCCGGCGTCTGCCCCACAGAGAACCAGTCGGGCGTGTCCCGCGCTTCTAGAAAACGGATACATCCTTTGTGATTAGTGACTAAGAAGCGATGAAAGAGATTATTGATATATCTGTCAACATGTGTAGGATCCACGTCGCTGGCATAGGGTGATATGGCGCAAAACGTAATAGTAGTAGTAGTAGTAGCAAAGACCGTATATATAAAGTATATAGGTCTTTGGTAGTAGTAGTAGTAGTAGTAGTAGTAGTAGTAGTAGTAGTAGTAGTAGTAGTAGTAGTAGTAGTAGTACTTAGTAGTAGTAGGTTCTTTACATATCAAAACATACTAGTAGCTTCTTTACATATCAAAACACGGAGGACTATATGGCAATTGTTTCTGACCACTAACGGAAATGCGTGGGGGAAGCGAATATAGGTGGGCTATGGACATCGAGAGTCACGCACTTTAACCTGCAGAATGGACGGAAGCCAAGAGACGCCATTCGAGATTGATTTCTCCTGGGAGGGGTTTGACGACTTTGGTTCTCCCAGACATGGCCTAGAGTCAATGCTTTCAGGCACCTACCTACCTACCTGCAGAACAGAAATAATCAATGCCGAGATCCGCGGACAAGCCTCCTCGACACACGGAGGTAAATTATAAAACATTCAGACGGAAGATAATGTAGCCTCTGGCAAGCCGAAGCAACCAAGACCTTCACGGTAGCTTGTGGATATAGCTTATTTTTGACGCAATTAGCCGGGCCTGTCTCATTAAACAGCTGATCCATTAGGTTCAGATTTAGCACTGAGGCAGAACCCCGAGGCAACGTTGACAATGGTAATTGCTTGTCGTTTACTTTCGACCCAGGCAGAAATGACAGTGTTATAAAAAAGATTCTGTAGCATCCCCGAAAAATATGAAAATACGTTTCCTATACAACTGAAGTATTTGATGTTCCTATACCATGTAGCTATACAACAGTCACATGAGTATATAGAATAACAGGGTGGACAGAAAACGCATATTGTTTTAACACGAGGCCACCATCTTCTTAATCAAATGTTTGTTTTATACTGTGCGAAATGCAATAATTTTTCGCTCAGTTAGAGTAAATACATTTTTCTGACTCAAGCACAGTAAAAAAGGAGGGAGGAAGGGGCGGAAGCGACAGTAAAGGAGCCTTGCTCTGGAGTCGTCTGAGAGATCCATCCATTCACAACGTGCATGTAGTTTTGCCCGGCATGATCTTAATTCTGGGGTACATGTAGCTCAAATTCCGACGTCTTGATGCGATGACTGATTGCAGCTATACCAACATTTATGTTATCATGGTTATGCTGTGTCAAGAACAGACCTAGACAGTGCGTAACGTGTGTCCCAGCGCTGTTGCCTGATCATGATTGGCTCCCTAGTAACGTGTCCGGTCTAAATTGTTTATGACACTTATTTTTATGTGTCATTGGTTTCCGTACCGAGGAGAAGGATATACAATTTTAATGTTCGTGGCGTTTTCGCTCACTAATTGTCCGTTGTGAATTATTTATGGCACTTATTTTTTATGTTTTATTGGTATCCCTACCGTGGAAAAGGATATACATACAATTTTAATGTTCGGGGCGATTTCTAACACTTGCAAGTTAAAAACTGATCTTAGTAACTGAAATAACAACAACAACCCCAAAACAAAACAACAACATTGGTTGCCAAGCTGATTTGTAAACTTAATTTCGTATTACTTAGTTGTAACTTACGGTCATATTGTTTGCAAACAATATATGAACTATTATGAGCCATTCCTTGATAATAGCATGCAGACACAATGACCACATTTTTTGTACAGCCCTACACTACCGCATGGATATGTATATTTTTACAGAATGTCTCTGGGCTAACAAATGATGCAGTCAGTGAGCTCATGTTAGGAGTAGTAAGACTCACACAACTGTTTGGGTTCGCAATGTAAAGTTAGAAGTCAGAATTTGACCCACGGCTAAAATGAAGTATCAAAATTCAAAGGGAATTTCACAAACTGAAATAAATATGAGCACACTGCCCATATTTTAAACTTATTTTTGTACTTAATTTCTTTTTGTTAAGATTTAGTACGTCACTGTGTGAAAATGCGATAAGCTAGAAGCTTTCACTTACCCAGGTGTTGTTGTAAGATAATGAACCCAATCTGTACAATAATGCGGTGACTCTTCATTGTGTGTAGTCTTCAAAAATAGGAAGAACTCTCCCAGCGATAAGCAGAGACGGCAAGAAGGGTCGTGCTAGTGTCACTAAGCTGCAGTGTCCAACGTGTATTCCTTCCAGATGGGAAGTTCTAAAGCAAACCCAAAGACCAAGGTTTTAAAAAGAAAAATAAACTATTACGTCTTATCCAATTTCATGGCAGAGATATGTGGAATATGGTGAAGCGTTCCTATTGCCGAGACGTTGCGTCAATCTTCGTTCTTGCCTAGTAACTGGTTGTCACGCTGTGTTTATATGTTCTGTCCCACCAACATCCCCCACGTGCAGTCTGTCCCCAGCAGCGTCGATCTCCCGTGACGACAAGCACTATTTGGAACTGTTTTGATGGATGGGTTGAGGCATGGACATCAAGATGGCGGAGTAAAACTCTGCCACGCGTCGCTTAGCAACGGGCTCTGCCCCAAACCCAATTTGGCGGGGTAGCCGCTGAAGGGTGGAGGGGATAGAAAGCCGACACACACCAGAATTTATTATGAAGATGCCACCAAGAACATCAATAAGTGGGTTTCACATAACACGCGTGAGCGAGGTTCGATCTGTGTGCGAAAACGGCAGGCTTTGATTGGTTGTTTGTTTTCCAGCCAGTGAGTCGATCATAAAAGTAACCGATATAAGGACAAAAACCCCCGGCATGCAGTATATGATTGGGGTGACCAAGTCAGTGGTGTCGATACGGTCAATATGTGGGGTTTTGTTATCAAGGCTTCGGGCATTTCAGCTAATGTTGCCAATATATGACTCACTTATGATATCATTTATCTTCCAGTTTGGTGGCATGATGAAAGGTGTGCAGAACTGTTCAGCCTCTAAAGATCATGGCAAGGTCAAGATGTTGGTGAATGAAAGAAAGGCAGAAAATGGAAAATGCGGAAGACCAGCTGCAGACAAAGGATTGTTTTCACGGGTAACTAAACAGTCCATTGCTGTGCAACCCGAGGGATGCATCCCGGCTGTAAAAATACCCACATCAAGAAAGAGTGTGTAAAGTTGACTATCAGAGAATCATTTAATATCAGCAGAGATAATGTTTAATTATATATAATATCTATAATACCTGTTTAGCTTCAAGATATGTTGAAATTTAATTTTAATCTTAAAATATTAACCTTATTTCAGGGAATACATGGAATATGCATGTGGTCCACCAAATAAAACCTAAGGGGATACACATGGAATATGTATGTGATCCCGCCAAATAAAACTAAAAGCCGATGGTACTGAACCTGGTGGTGCCAAGCATACACAATGTACATGCAGCTAGAACTATGAAACTTGGGATATATTTTGTCAGAGCAGCATCCGTGAAGCCTTGGAATGGCATAGAAACAAAGAAAGAACAATTTTAAAGTACAGTGAAATCTGTCTTTAAGACCACCTGAGAAATGGGGACAACTTGCGAATTAAGGGCAGCTACTTCAGTCCCTAGGCCTATTCAATACACAGAAATGGACCTGAAAAATAAGACCACCTCAGAATTCAGGACAGTTTTTCACAGTCCCGTGGGTGACCCTAATTCTCAGGTTCTACTGTACTTGGCTGAGGGATATGCTGCGGAAATTTGTCATTTCGCAAGTACCTTTGTGCCTGATAAAAGTGTAATTACTAATATTTTCATAATATTTGCACAAATACACTTATATAAATCTCTAGGACATCATAACCTAATTTTTATTCACTGGATGGTCAAATAATGACAAGATTGAATCTGTGTTAAAAATTGGCAAATACTAACCTACACAAGTAGGCACGGACTGACTCTGATGCATGCATTTGTGGCACAAATCCAACGTATTATGACAAAATAAATGCAGGTTTGAAAGCATATCATAAGGCAGAGATCACAAGTTTCTTTAAATAGTCCCATTATTACGTTTACATACATATAGATTATTGATCATATCTCGAGACTATTAGACGGGTGGAATATGTCGAACTGGGGAAGGTCTAGTGGGTGGGCTGCCTCTCGTTGGCATTTCCTTGGGGCTGCACTTGGGGCCGGCATGTTGGGGTCATCGCGTCTCTGTCGTCAGATGGATCTGGAACTAACTTCTTGGCCAATCGCAGAGGGTCATAACAACCGAGCTCTTATGTTGGTGATTGTGTTTCAAATACCATTCAAGGTACTAGTTAGTATGATTCTGTTAGCGGTATGCCCTAATATTGAGGTTTCCCTCGTCATTGCGGGTGGCAGAGGTGTTCAGGAAGGGGACAGTAGGTAGCCTTCTTCCTTCTCCTCGATGGGAAACTGGATATGAAGGTCGATTGACTTGATGTTGTGGGTGAATTCAATGATAAAGAACGAATGAAGAACCGTCTCGCAATACTCATTTAAAAAAAAAAAACTACATGTACTTTGATATGGTCTCGGACAGACACGCCCAGTTCATATTATAAAGACACATGCATATTTCACATTTGTCTATTATTGTTTTCCAAATGCGTTTTACCGATGGAGTCGATGGATTGACGCCCACCTGAAGACAATAGCTCATTCGCACAAGCAAATGCAGAGCTAATGAACCTGTCAGGGGAACACGCTTGTCCTCATAAATGAAAGGCAAGATTCAAGTGTTGACTTAATATGTATTTGGTGGAGAACATGAGATATGTTAATTGGTCTGGCCTGGTTGCAAAAAGCAGAGCTATAGGTTACTTACGTGTGCTGCAGTTGAGTCCGATCCAACCACTGGCGCAGTCACAGGTAGGGGTCGGGCAGCCAAACCTGCAGGTGCCTCCGTTTTCACAGGGATCACTGTCACATGGGTTATAGATCTCTGGATACGGAAACAGGCGAGGTGTAACGAAATATATAGACTGTGGCAAAAGTTTTGTACTTATAAAATCATACAGTTATTTTATCCCCCCCCCCCCCACACACACACACACCGAAAGACGCACAGACAATAAATATATAAGGATGCTTTGTCGTCTGAAGTGTTTCCACGCTGGTCAGGAGCTAAATAAGTTGATAGGGGTAATGGTAGGATCCAACTAATATATTCCTGCCAGCTATCATTCCCAGCAGGGTATACCCGTATGCCTAACCTACGAAGTCACCTTTGTTGTCTTGCCTATGATGACAATATGAGTTTGCTTTACAGTAAGGTAAGGTAAGATAAGATAAGATAAGATAAGATAAGATAAGATAAGATAAGATAAGATAAGATAAGATAAGATAAGATAAGATAAGATAAGATAAGACAAGATAAGACAAGACAAGACAAGATAAGATAGAACTTTATTTAATGTAGGTACAACAATATCTATAGACTACAATTGCAAAGGTATTGTGTTTGAATTGTGGTCAATACTGACGGTTTTCGCAGTCGGTTCCATTGAAGCATTCTGTGCAGTTGCAGACGTAGTAGTTCAGGAAGTCCCAGCAAACGGCACCATTCTGACAGGGATCGCTGACACACTCGTCTATCTCTGGACAAAAGTAGTAATATTAACCATCAATATTTAATTTACTAAATGACATCAGTTATAGATTAGTTGGAGTAACTGTAATAACAGTAATATCACACAATGAATTGCAGATGAAGTAATGCAACAAGTAGTACTAACAATATTACATTTTTAATTCGGATAATATCGATAATATCCCAACATACGAATGTAGGCGTACATTTAATGGCGAGTTTGACATTTTTGTTATCAATGTGTTTTTTTTCTATTTCGAGCAAATACTGTCATTTTTCGACAGAAAAAAATGTGTGACTGTATACAACACTGATTACTGATACTCCCATGCTGCGATGGTACATGACAACTTCCACAAATGAAATAATGCAGTCAGTAGCAGTAATAGCAGGCGTAAAACAACCGCATCAGTAATCATAGTACTTGCAGCGGTAGTACGTATGTAGCAGCAGCGCAATGCAGTAGAGCACGCAGAGAGTATTAGTAGATAGTAGAGAATGATAGTATGATACCATGCATGTTATGACTTACCGGTGTCGCACGTGCTTCCGGTGTAACCCGGCACGCAGTCGCAGTTGAACTCCGTGTCAGAAATCTCTGTACAGTTGCCTCCGTTCAGACATCGTGGAATACCACACTGCCCTGGGATTATAACATGATTTTTTTTAACTAGTCAGGTACGCAGTCAGTGTAGTGCCAAAGAGACCAGAATCGACGCTCATGAGTGTTTTTTTTTTTTCGCTTAAGTACTCAGATTTACAATTGAAACAACAGTAAGCATAATTTATCTGGTTCATCTCTGTACATTCATCATATATAGGTCCCATGGAAAACGTGACCTTTATGTTAAGGTAGGCATCAACTTATTCATTATAACATCCTGCAAATATAAACAACTAAATATTAATCTTATTAATTGATAAAAAGACAACAAAATATAAAATACAGGTGTATTATCAACCCACTTTTATCTCTAAAAAAGCGCTGCAGCACGGAAAGCCAATGGTGCAACAGAGTGGAAAGTGTGATCAATGCTGACTTTTTATATCCAAAATACCAGTCCATGCCACTAGATTTAGAAACAGGGCCATAGACGATCATACCAAAACAAGAGGCCCAGGGGCCTTGACGCTCTGCTTGACGTTTTGCCAGATGAAACTAATATAGCTTTAATGCTTTATGGATAATGGCAATGTAGCTGAGGTAACTTCTCTTCAAAGCGCCATGTAGTTGGTAGATCACCAGAAAAAGTAATGGCCTGTATTTCACCGGGCTCCATGCTTTCTCTTAAGTTTGCTTGAAATTGAAGGAAAATTGTGGGAGCAGCAGCCTTTTGAAAATGTTAACATCAGGGATTTTGGAAAGTGCACCGAATGACCTCTGACTGATCTCATAGAATCAGACCAAATGGAAAACGCTACTCCTGCAGTTTTCGTCCAATCTCAAACTTTATGAGGGCATTGCTTACCACAGGGGAATAAAGCTATTACTTATTTTGGCAATCGGCCAACTGTTTAAGAAAAATAATGCACTTTGAAATTTTAATAATGGAAGTCCATGGGAAATGTGGAATAGCACGATAACGGCTGATTGCAGAGTGAAGCGGACGGAAATTCGGATCCAGGGCCATATGAAGTATATATATATATACGTAGGTACTTTTCATGCCATTCGGCGCAACTGCAAAATTTCCTATGTTAGATTTTCATAACGCTACCTCATCCAGTTTCAGCAAAACTTCATGGAATGTATAGTACCAGGGGAGAATAAGAATTTCTTTCCCATCAGCCAAATTAAAAAAAAAAAAATATATATATATATATATATATGGCACTGGCATGTGAATTTTTTCCTAACACAGGAACAAATTTAGCTTGAAATTTTCAAAAGCGCTACTCTTACTGTAACAGTTTTCATTCGATCTCAGCTAAACTTTACGAGGACATTGGTTACCACGGGGAATATAAGCTATTTATGTTCTTTGACAATCGGTTTAAAATATGACATTTTGAAATTTTAATATGGGAGCCATAGGGAAAAAATAATAAAATGTGGAATATCTCGAAAACGGGATGATTACAGAGCAAATAGGTTTTAAATTTGAAACTATGGGTCATATGAAGTTATATCAAGGAAAACTTTTTTATGTCCGATTGTTTGAGCTGAGCTGAGGTCATTCGATTCACTCTGTGAAAAATTTCCGACGTTAAGATTTCCGAAAAGCTACTCCTCCCACAATTAATCCGATTTGAACGAAACGTTATGGAAAGTATGGTGACGTGGGGGGGGGGGGGGGGGCACACCGTTAAAATTTTAATAATTATAAAAAAGAAAAAATTAATAAACATTTAAAATTTTAATAAAAAAGGAAAAAATTTTGCAGGAAA
>JAAUYG010111490.1_pt1 | contig 10335 bp, 10 predicted proteins | sample 7278091 | NCBI WGS metagenome assembly JAAUYG01 (sample SAMN14350201, study PRJNA611818) | marine sediment metagenome | isolation source: surface marine sediment (0.6m) | place: French Polynesia: Moorea | collected 2018-08
ATTATCATTATTATTACTATTATTATTATTATTATTTTTATAGTAGTAGTAGTAGTAGTAGTAGTAGTAGTAGTAGTAGTAGTAGTAGTAGTAGTAGCAGCAACAGTACTGTAGTAGTAGTATTGGTAATGTCTAAATAAGTTGGCACGTGATGAAGATAGTGTAGCATTATGTAAGGCATATGTTTGCGCTACTAAAACTTCAGAAACGTACGAGGCCCATGGAGTCATTCAAAAACATCAGACGGCCTTCGAAATGCCACAAGACGAAAAGAGAAGAACACGTCAAACAAAACAGTGTTTTGCGAAAAACACAGTGGATCCATTGCCCGTCCCGTTGTGATGTGAAAACCTCATCCGATTGGTTCCTGATGGATCATTTCGCCAAAAGACACCACGAGAAGGATAAAGGACTGGCTTCATTCCGTCATACCACGACGGATTCATATACGAACACCTACTTCGTCAGGAAGCTATTCGAAAAATATACACACACCACTAGAAAGGCTCAAGACGAAAACACAAGTATTAGTACTTGTCAGCAAACTGCAAAGGTTTGACGATGTAATGCCATTAACTTAACTTGTGCATCAGTTCACGTGTCATTTATATATTAAAGGGAGCTTAGCTTGCAATCAACGCGAATCTTCTCAGTTTCTTATTTGTAATTATATTTATTGCATATTTATATTTAAGCCCACAGAACATTTATAATTGTCGTCAATACATGTAGAATACTGCAATTATCTATGTTACACACAGTGAATCACCACAGTAGTGCCGATATAGACTTCTTGGTCAATGCAGGGCTAATTTACGTGTCATTACTCGCCTACATGTAGATTATCAAAGTTGTAAACATGTTAACTTTGAAATGGGATAATGTTAAAACACTATTTTTTCAGAATTGCAAAGACAGGAGATTAGTGGTCATTAAAGAAAAAAATGCGGCCCTAATGAAGGAAAACAATCCTCATGTACGTTCAAAGCTACTTAGATGCGGTGACGTGGAACAAAATCCTGGCCCACAGGCAAGTTATGTAAAGTATTCTGAGCTAATATATTTTGGACTGAAAGTGGTTAAGCTCTTTTATTATGTATTAACCATTGACTGGGCATTTTTTAATGGTTTGTCATACCATTCGTGGATAGTACGCCATGTAGATTCAAATTGACAGAGAGGAACATGGATGCAGGTTCAATATTTCTGGTTTTATGGCGAGTCGCACTCAAACTTTGGGTGTTGCCCTTTTATGTGTTTTACCGAAGGCTCATAATATATTTTCTTCCCAGAGCGCGGTCACTGGTGTCGGTTTAGACTGCAATGAGAAGGAACCAACGGAACATTTACCAGGGAACTGCGAGCAACACACAGGGACCGAAAAGGGACAAAAACGCCTTTGCGAGGAAACTGAAGTAGGTTTATTAATATAATAATCTGGAGTAACTATGTACTGCATTTTATCGTATTTATATTGTACACAGATTTAGAGCAACTATAATAAAGTAACATCACACGCAAGGTGTTAATGGGGTTTCTTTGAAGTTGACAAAGTTATCAATTATAGATTATTGCTATAAGTCTGCATCAGTTCAAAAGTGATATGTCAAATATTTAAATATTCCCTATTGATAGCCAATGCAAAACATACTAAATACTGTTATACCTTTTCCTACGTGGATATATAATTAGGATAGCGCAGAAATCCGTATATGTTAATTATTTGGTGAACAACATATGATCGATACATTCATTCTGTTTCCCGTCCAGGAAGAAGGACCAGCTCCGTGTGAATACAAGGCATTCTATTATAGAACCCTTGACGAGACATGCTCTACACGAACACTTAATACCATGATCGTTCGGAACAAAATAGAAGATGAAGCAGTCGACAATTTTAGAATGTACCTGCGAGGTCTAAGCATTCCAGATTTGGAGAAAGAGAAAGCAAATTATGCTACAGGTAACACTGTAAGAGACCTACTTTTGAAACACATACGTGACGTAACCACAGGGAATGCAAAGTTTCGCTTTGAGGGAAGCGTTGAGAAAATAGGTTCCTCCTGGGATGGAAGTAAACTACACCAAGTTGACGAAGTTGACCTCCTGTTTATTCTGAGCAAGAGACAAATAGGCTTCATACAAACTGATGACACAGTAAGGGTTGAATGGTGCGGCCATGTTTACAAACCTCGTGAGTTGGTTGAGCATTTTGCAGATTCATTGGAAAGCGTCCTTTCTCGTGCGAAGCCCGAATATCTACAGCATGGGGGTTACGCAGCTCCTGAGTTCAGCGGAGTAAGGCTCTGTGGTCCAGCAGTCACCGTGCTTTACCAAACACAGGGAGATGATACTTGTGAGAAAGGAACCAACATATCTGTCGATATCACTCTGGCTGTACCATTGTCATGTTTAGGATGTGCAGAAGAGCTGGAATCGGCATTGAAAGGATGGAAGGACAAGAAGTTGAAGCAGGTGAATGAACCAATGACCTGTTGTTTGGGCCTCCATGCGGTGCCAAACACATCTAGCGATCGATGGCAACTATCCAGTGCGCTGTTTGAATCCGAACGTTTGAACCAACTGGGCTCAGAATCAACCGTGAGAAAGTCTTATCTGCTCCTCAAAGCCTTATTGCACCGGGTCGACAGGAAGGCGTTAGAAGAAAACATCTTTGGAATCAATGTGACAGAAATGAATGCGAACGCCAGAGATTTATGTGACCAATTGGTGGCTAGCATCAATCAAAGATCGCTGTGTAGAGATCAGTTGAACAAATGTATGCGCTACGGCCACACACTGCTCCCCAGAAGCACAAGCGTGTCTCATGGTGAACTTGAAAAGGAACTAGTGTCGATAAACAAAGCAGCATCTAAACACATCCTTCTAGATGTGGCTGATCCAACTGATTTTGAAGTGAAGCATCTCAAATCCAAAAGGGTGATTCACTTGATGAAGCAGGTGATTGAGCAACTGGTCAGTTCCGAGGTGTTTGTGAATCATGTGTTACAGAAGCTTTGTGCTGACCATGCTCTCCACAGTCCCGAAATCTGCAAGTTCTCTTTTCGGAAGTTCATTGTGTTGAAATGGGAGGTCATGGCAATGAAACTTCAGCGCTGTTACATGATGGTATTGGAATACTGTCTGTCAGATGTAAGCAATACTATATTCTAATGGTTTATACCGATTGAATGCCTGTTTTTTCTAGTCAAAAGTTCGGATTCAAACAGTAAACTTAACTTTGAACATGTGTTTCATACCTTGATTGATTAAAAAGGGGTAAATTGTGCAATGGTACTTTGAAAGTCATATAGAAAGTTTCAATCCCAGAGATCTAATTTAATTGCCTAATTTATGTGACATTTGTGTTCAAATTTTCAGTTGAGAGACAATGTTGTTTGCCTAATGTTCCTATAAATAGGAAAAGTTGATCTTATACAATGTATATGCTGAATTACATGCAGAATGATCTATTTGATTATTCACACAGGAAAACCTTCAGCAAATGATCATCAGTGAGCAAGTTGCGCTATTTCAAAATCTCGACATAGATCTTGTGAAAAAGCGAGCTGAATATGAGGGCGGTGAAAGCGAATACAAGAACAAACTGGTATGATTTTGAAATAAATACATGTACTAGCACTAGTTACTTGTATATAAGAAAAATGTAAATTGAAATATAACAAGAGACCCAGGGGTCCTGACGGTCTGCTTGGTCACTTGCCAGATTGGAACAAGTTTGATTTATCTAACAATCTTGTAGCTACTAGCTAAGTAGCTGAATAAACTAATCATAATTTTGAAATTGGAGGGCCAAAAGACCCTTGATTAGACAAGGAATGAAGTAAATGTAAATTATACTAACACTAGAGCCGCAAAGCTACTCCATATGTTGCGCTAGTGTCCACAATTCCCAACTTCTGGTCCGTTTCGCTCTACGGGCAATCTTGTTGAGTTATAGGCCATTTTGACAGTTGCACCGCATGACCCAAAATGACCTCAAGCAGAGCGCAAATGTCGAAGTACATCTTGTTACTCAGTACATGGGAATTTAGGCAAGGATGCATAATGTTAGTGTTTTTATGTCTAACGTAGACATGCCATTACTATGCACCAAATAAAATACAGCTGCTTTTATTACATATGCAGCTAAATCTACTCCCCGGTGTTAACGAACCGTATGTAACCCCCCGCCCCATGGGTCAAGAACGTGTAGTATTGGTATCTAGACCCTAGGGGAAAAGTTTTATTTGACTTTTGTCACTACCAAATGAGTTTCATTGTTTCCACAGCTCCAGATTATTGGACTCCGTCGTGCATCCGGAATCCAGGCGACTAGGGCAGAACCAAAATACTACGTTTACTTTCATATAGCGAAATATCGACCACCAGAAGACTGTTGGGTAGAAGACTTCGTTGTTGGGCATCGCGATTTTGGATTTGCTCGATTCCCAGGCCAAACGAACATCGGTCGTCTCAATTTAGCTGATACGGGTAATGCTAAGTACCATACAAATTGGGTTTGTTTGTAACCACATTCGACATTGGAACTTAAAAGTTAAGAGATTGGAGATTAAATGTGTTATACTAACAGATGTACACTCATACATGATGATCTACTCACTAGAGATAATATAGTTAGCAACAATGAACCGGATGTCATTTGATAAACGTTAACATTACATGTTACCTAACTTATAATCAGCGGTATTCAGTTTCTTTTGGTAATCATATTTTGTAAACTGATGGAGCATTATTAGTTCGTAAGAATTAAATTGCCACTAGAATTTGTCGGATATATAAAAAGCTTAAAATGTTACCAGGAGTACTACGCTTCTTGACGATTACGTGGCAGTTTTTTTCTGAACGTACATGATTTGAAAATTTCATTTTCCTTTTAGTGACGTTCAAGCAACGCCACATTGACATCTACCCAGATGAGAGCTGCAAGCCAGATGTTGGTATAGATCTTAATAGAAACGCTGAAATCACTCTATATCGCGTGCGACCAAGGAACTGTTCTTCCGACATTGAGAAGTGCCTCGAGGTGAACAGTTGTTCTAATAATATTGTTAGGTATAAAAGTTTCAAATCAATGATAGTAGTATAAAGTTAGTTACTAGGATTTTTGTATTGGTATACAACTGACAGTCTGTGTTACAAACATGCTTTCATAGCTCGTGAAAACGAAATTTTAACTTAATGTTCGTGTTGAGGTATTAGTAATTTTATGTATATCCTGCAAAAGTAATGTTCAATCCTTTCTACATGTGCTGTAAACGTTTGAAATGTCTTCACATCAAGATGAAGAGAAGGACAGCCGGAATGGGAGCCACGTTTCTAGATTACGAACCACAATCAGGACGCTGGTCGTTTAAGGTACTGGACCTCATGAGCAACACATATGTGGCTATATATACAACTGTATGTAGAGTCCCCCCACCCGCCGCCTTCATCTAATGCGTTTTATCAGAGATTTGCACGATATGGATTTACACAGTGTTGGGCCTATGTCATAAGTAATTCCAACATTTGTGCTTTCGGTTACATGAAGTAATCAAACGGGACAGGTCACGGGTATAGAACAATGTATTTAATTAATAAATAAATTTCTTCGGAGATATTTTGTCTCAGTCAGAGCTATAAACCCGTCATTCTCGGCTTCAGGTGGAACATTTTACCGGATACGGCCTTTCCAGTGATTCGGAGGAAGACCCAGATGAGGATCAGGATAAAGAATTGGGAAACGTAGATATTGTAGCAGTCCTTATTAAAATGTTTTCTTTAGCATTGTTACTACTACATGTAGTGCAAACTTAGTGAAACATCCACAAACATTTCCCTACACGATGTAAGTTAAAAATCGTGAAAAATTATTGTTATAATTTTTAATCATGGGTAAGGATTGCGTAGCATTGATCGTTCTGTGCTCTTCCAGGTAACTGGTGATATCTACAGCAAAGTAACAGTCTCTATTTCAATCCCTTTCTTAGGTGCTTAAATGCATTAAAGATTTTCTGAACAAGCAGGAATCTTTACGAGAAAGGCACGAATCCCTGGAGCAAAAGGTAGAGTGTACAGAGCACTATTGCGTAGAATGCTGCAATGGTCAAGGAACACTATGATACAGAGTTGTGATGATTTATAATTATGATTTACTTGTTAGTAGTGTAGGAATACAATGCATGAATCATTCCCTGTACATAATAGTGCATGATACGTTGCATTACTACTATATCCATTTAAACTGGCATCTTAAACATAGAAGCTTACATCAGCGGGTCCAGGCAAGGTTATGTATATGTATGTATATTGCGTACGCTAATTGTGTAGGTCACATTTTATACAAGAATAAACGCACATATTTATAATTAAGTTAAATATGTACCAAGCAAGGAAAATCCAATTGACCTTAAGATACAGAATATTTACTGACAATGTCATTAAAGTACAGCTACGTAAGCGGTGGTTACCTCTACACTCGGAGTATGCAAGGGTATATTATCAATTGTAAATCAGTATCTGGTTTATACCCAGCGCTTTGCAAAATCATTTCAGATCCAGTGCGATATCCACGAAGGCCTACAACAGTTGCAACAGCTTAAAAAGGAATACATACATACAGAACATGACCTTCTCACCAGCGGAAGCGGAAATCGGGATTCCAGTTCCTTGGATGCTTTAGTGGCTCTCAAAGACAAGCTACAACAGGCCCGAAGCGATCTTGGTGTACAATATGAGAAACTGTTCCAGGTATGGGTTTAATTGGTGCCACCTTTCACATATAAGATTACGATCAGGTCTTGGATATAATTTCACCATTGACACGAAGTGTGTACTATCACGCAATTATATTAGAAAATATTTGTGGAGGTTGTAAATCAAAATTACGATTCCACTATTTTCTGTTTTAAATCAAGATTACGATTCCACTATTTTTCAGGGCGCTGTTTTGAGAAGGTGTTTTAGTCATGAATTTAAAATTTCGATTCAGGCTCTACCATCGAGCAGAAGTAGAAAGGCCTACATGTAGTTCAGTAATAAGTGTTGCCTGCATCTACGGTCTGGAATAGGAACTCCCTTACAAGCAGTTCAGTGAGACCTTTTGTCAAGTTTTCTTTTTCTGACCAGATGTATTTGTATACGTTTACCTCCAGACTGCTGCCATTAACCATGAGGAGAGACACACTCTACAAGAGCATCTTCATAAGAGTCTCTGCGACTACATTCAGATCAAGGTTGTAATAATATAAATATAATAATTTTATAATAATAATATATCTTTATTCGTACTCGAAGTACACTTACAACGCACTAAGTACAACATTGTTACATCATGAACCGTCCTCTTCTATAGGATATAAATTCAGGCATTTCTTGGGTATTAGACCTCGACGGGTTTTGAACCCGCTCCACGGGGGTATATATGTCGCTCTGCCCAGGCGCTCTAACCACTCGGCCACCGGACAGGGACAGGGATATAAGGTTTGGGTGTAATGGTAGAGGGATTGCTTGGCATGCATGGTGTTGTTAGTTCGTTTCCAGGCTGAGTCAAATAAAAGACGAGTAAAATTTGAGGTCATGCTCTATTTAGTGCTCAACACATAAGAGTTAGAGACCAACTGGCCGGCACGGAGCCAGGATACTACTTTGGGTTGGACGTCACATCAAACCCGCAGCGTGGCATTTGAGTTACTAGCACTCCAAAAGACCAGCCAGACTAGAACAGGACGGGCCAGTACACATACAACGACACCTACATAGAGATTCAGACCAAGTCGTCGCGCTTGATCAACGTTGTTCTCGTCGCTGTGAGACCGCAATATTGTTAACGTGACATTAAACCCTAATCACTCACTCCTAACAGTATTTCATTTTATGAGTAGAATACCAACCAAGTTTTCCCAAGCTTTGTGATGTGCCAATAAATGATTGTATTTCTGATTTTCAGATCAGAAGTTCGAATGACCAGATCAGTGAAAGGACTTTACGCAAAAAAGAAGCTGATATGCAGAAAATTTACCAAGTCCAGTGTCAGCGTTCATGGGAGATAAAGCAAGTAAGCAGGGGTCAGTTAGGATGCTGCAAACATAATACCAATAGCAAAAACGCCTATCGACTGGTTAGCAAATTGGGTCATACTTAAAAAAATATGTAAATGTATTTCGCTGTGAAACCTCGGCGATGTTGATTCGAATCTGTCGTTTTCATAGCTTATAATTTCTATTGCCCCGCTTCTCATTCAGAAGAACGGTATCAGTGAATTCGATAGTAGAAGACATTTATGTACGTTCCCACTCTGATATTCACACAGTTATGTACAATGCGTGACACACTTGGTTGTCGCGACAGTTCTTCACCAGAAACATGTAGAGCTATTCTTCACAACTTATCAGATTATCATTGAAGCGAAGAACAGCAGGACGAAAGATGCAGTACAAGAATCGCCGGAGAGGCATGTAACAGCGACAAAAGACGTAGAACGTCAGGTAAGCAATGCTGCCTTGAGAGCATTCAAATGATGCCGACGTTCGATCGCGCCAGACCCTGTGAAGATTTGAATAAAACTACTACCAGCTGATATTACTATGAAATAAAAATTTCGATACATGTATCTTGAAGATAAGATACACCTGGCCACAGTGAACAGATGGGGAGTATGGGTTACCTGCCTTGCTTTATAGTTCAGCTGAAGTATGAAACACACAAATTATAGGACATTCCGTGCCTGAAGTTCCCTCACGTCTGGCAGGGAATCCTACTGACGAACCACACGAGTGAGCATAACCATTGTTTCCTGATCGACTTTAGTTTACCGGATGAGTAAGCCCAAGTATTGAAATGGTATTAACACCGGTACAATCATCCTAACCGTTACATCAACCGAGTGTGAAGTGTCCTTAATATATGCATTTGCCTCCTGCAGAAATACGAGAATGGTCTCCTGTCCAACTTCAACGTCAGCAACGATTTCCTAGTTGACCAGTTACCGGAACTCAACGTGGGTCCAGGGGAGTCTCTCTTCGACAAAGACAATGACGTCATCAACGTGGTGATAGTGGGCAGGACAGGGGTGGGGAAGAGCGCCACGGGAAACATGATCCTGGGCAGGGAGAGGGTGTTCGACGAGGCCCCGGACACTCCCCTCGATCGCAAGACGGTGAAATTCCAGACGGAGACGATGGAGTTGGATGGGATCAGGTTCCGTATCACCGACAGTCCTGGCATATTCGACAAGGGCAACAAGGGCTGGTGGAAATTCCATGAAGATATCGAGGACACATTAGTTCGTGTGAAGCAGATTCATGTATTTCTGTATGTTGTCAGCCTGGAGACGCCGTTTTGTCCGCATGCCTTAACCACTTTCCGGGTCAGTGCCATTTTGTTCACAATGCCAGAAGAAAAACAATTACTAAGAAACACAAAATGGTGTAAATTCGATCACACAGCGACTGTATGATTGGCTGAAATGCCCAATATCAATGATTGCTGTCAGAACGGTTAGCGTCGTATGTTAAACTCGATTTAATTCTGTGCAATGTAGTTCCCAACGTCTTTAGGAAGTAATGCTTTATCTGTGTTTCTTTTAGACTAATTGTGCTCTATATTACTTCCCAATTATCGTGCCTGCTATGTTATCATGGGCAATGTTCTCTGGGGAATATCATACTCTAGGGAAATACTGTTCTGGGGGAACACTCATGTGTAGTAGCAGCCCTGTAGTTAAGACTGCTTGGCCGGGTCATTACTGGATTCTTACACTCGGGGACTTTATTCCCAATGGACTGGATAAACGTCTTCTATGCTCTGATCTTGGTATCTGTAACTCATTGGGGCGGCTAGTCAATATATTAAATACACAATGACGAACAAATGACTTGGTAAAGGGCCGGGAATGTTTGATTTATTATCTGTTGCGTATGCCTACGCGATATTAATGGCCACAAGCATACGCTGGGTATATTATCTAATATTACAGTGTATATGTAACTATTATATCGGACTTAAGGGCTAATATACAATGGCACCGGACATGGGGGGTCGGACGGAGGGATATGACATGTAATAATGGTCGGGTCCTACCTCGACGATGACTGGCCTCTACACCTGACCCTACATCCTGTTAAGACTGGCCGCAGGTCAGACTAGTACAAGACGGGTCTAGTACATACACACCAACAACTTGCAGTCAGTGATATGACCATGAGTGGTTGAAAGCCGACTATAAGCCTGATTTATCCATCCATCCATCCCTACATCTTGTCTCACTGTCGCTAATCCATATCACTGTCCTATCTTCACTATCCTTACACGGTTCTCTCTCCTCCGACAGTC
>JAAUYG010119100.1_pt1 | contig 10335 bp, 9 predicted proteins | sample 7278091 | NCBI WGS metagenome assembly JAAUYG01 (sample SAMN14350201, study PRJNA611818) | marine sediment metagenome | isolation source: surface marine sediment (0.6m) | place: French Polynesia: Moorea | collected 2018-08
AGGTAGAAAGGATTGTAACGTAACCTGTATATACACCCTTTGAGTTGGAATAATTGTTTCATGCATGCATGTATTAGCATTCCTGCCATGTTGGAAAAATGTTTCCCGAGTGTGTAAAATCCATTCCATGCATGCACTTTTACCGAGCCAAGCTCTTTGCCAGATACATCTTGTAGTAAGTATCCAATGTGTTGTCTGCATTAAATTAAATAAACAGAAGCACAGGTTCCTTAACGATCCACTCTGACACAATTGCTCAATGAACAGGTCCAAAATTACTCCAGACCTGATACTCCTTCAAAACTAACTATAACTTCACTGAACGACATTTCTCAAACAGATTGAACTGAAAAGCCCATGGGCCTCTTGTTTATTCATAATGGTAAGTGAGAAGGAATTCCAAATTTCCCTCGATCGAGACACAGGAAATATTATGCCAAAAAGTAATGCCCACTGGAATGGAATGCATCATGCATTTACCACTTCATCATGTCATTGATTTCATGAAAGCTTTAACTTTTTTTTCCTACTGGCCTGTACTTTCAGCTGAAAAATTTAGTAAGCTATTGTCTTAATTTGTAGTCAGGTGAATTAGTTCAGCTCATACCTGCAGCGTCTATCGGAAACAAAATGAAACCCACTAATTATTCTCAGGATTTCATTCTCATAGTCCTGTAGCCGGTGCCCCGTGCGTGCATGCTCGACTCTAGTGTTCAATGGCATCGGTATTGACAGGTGGTAAGCGACAACAGCTATCAGCATGAAATGTTAATGCGGAGGGCACAGGACTCAGGTTGATATCCTATACTGCGGCTGACAGAATTGTCACCGAGATATGAATTATGAAAAACACGGCACCGGGGATGGTAATAACGACTTACTGATGCACAGGGTTGCAAGAGGGAAGCTATGTTATTGCGTACACTTCATGCCGAATTCAAGGTACCGTATACATTTGCATTTGGAATAACATTTTTTCTGGATGAGGAAAATTGTGAAAGAAAACAGGTATTGGTAACGGTTCAGGGATGCACACGGTACTAGGAATACTGGTTTCTCTGAGCTCAGTGTCGGTGGTGATCTTGGGTCTGACAGAAGGCAGTTTAGGGGCCTTCCCGAGCACATTCCCGAACTCTGGTCATCGCTGGGGATCCGGCAGGTCCAGCCGACCCCAGGGACCACCCTGGCGTCCGGACGGAAGAGAGTCGGACGCTGCTGGCGCCGCCGCCGGGCAGTCTCCGCGACAGAGATCCAGACAGGAAGGACGGAAGCTTTCAAACTCGCAGAAATCTCTTCGGAATGAAGAGGACGAAGTGAAACCGGACGCCACTCGGCAGGCGGAGATTTGTCGTCAGAGGAGAGCGTCTAAGAAAGGCCGCGTCCGTTTGTGTGACGTCAGAGGCGTGATAGATTTCAAACAAGGTAAAGAACAACCCTACGAGGATCAATTAACTATCCTTTCCAAGCTAGCGAGGTATACACGTTTGTACAAGACTGAGCATGGAAAATCAATCATCGGTTAATCAAGGACGGGGCAAGGTCATATAATTATGTCTAAGTTTATTAATATCGGTTCATTAAATATAGTGGGGGACACACTGAACTGCATCACCGGACATACATGTTGCCAGTAAAACCGGTGCTCTGCGAAAAACACGGAGCAATTGTGTGCATGAAGATGCAGCGGTTTATATATTTCAAGACATGCAGGTAACTGTAAAATACACCATGTCTTTATCCACGACGCGGAACACATCAATGGAGTTCGCTACTATAGCCCAGGGTTTTATATTCAAGTCATAATTCAAACCGTTGTCCATATTTATCTGAGAACCCAGAAGGCCGGGTAGGTTATGCTTCGCAGACTGACATTTTCTATATGTGTGTATCCATATATATAATCTAGCTGACAGTCTGGAGGCGTATCTGGCGTCATTCTGTATTGACCTAGATGGGCCGTGTGCCAGGAACTACTCTTCATGCCGCGGCTACGCTCTCTACGTCACCATAATAGACGCGCGGGATAGGTAAGATATTACGTCTTAACCCTGACATAGTTTGCCTGAGATAAAACTGACATAATTGGGTTTAATTTTTTCAAATCATCTTTTAATTAGGTCATTTCTCCGGGATTTGGCCTAGGATGGAGTTGAAATTTTTTTGTATTTTTGCATTTTCATATAGTATCCTTGAACGACCAATGAAATTTTCATATGCTCGCATCGGTGCCAATCTGATAAACTGCGTAATTTGCCACTTTGCTGGCCCTCATGGTCATTCGACACCGCCACCACCCCTTTATACCTACCATGAGAAGCCTCTTGATTCTAGACCTTCCTAGGTTGATTATGGCTGGTATTTTTTCCTTACAGCTTTCAAAATCCGAACGTGTCTGGAGTAAGTGCCGGAGATCTGCACTCTGTGGCAGACGGCAGTCTGTTGCAGTCCAGTCACTGTGATAGCGCTGTAGTCAGCGTGCTACTGCTACTGGCGGACACACCTAGGGTCAGTGCAGTGTTCCCCCCCCCCCCCCCACTACACACTTTCTTCATTCATGATATTTTACCTTGTTGAAGTGCTAGCAATTATATTTTTGAAATTGTAATCTTACAAGTAAAAATAGGAGAAGATTTAAGCCAAATTTTGTTACACCCGCAATGCCTGACACACCGGGTAGGAGAATAATTTTGGTTCATTTTCGGATGCACAAAGGACACGAAGAACATCTGTTTGCATTTTTGCTGCTTGACTCTCAGCAAAGCTCGTGGAATCGAAATTCACCCGTGACAGGTGAAACTATTGCATGGATTTCTTTCAAATTTTAGTTGTTGGAGTCCTGCCCAAAACGACTAGACGTTTTGAATTTAAAAAAAAAAGAATAATTAAGGAATGTTTCAATTTTTCACGATTGTTTTTCATTCTCGTCAACATTCCTTTTCAAACCCAACATATGAGCAAACAAAAGATTCAACACGCTTCTGCTACACATTGCACCCTAAATTTTTCAAACCTCATATCTGTGGCATACGGCAGTCTTATTATCTTAGTGTGTCATTACCAAACACTATTTTGGGTTTTTGAAATTTCGACTTTTGTTTTCGAAAATTTTAATTTCGTCCTTGTGCCATATAGAGATAAACTCCAATTATCTGCAAAAGAAGCCAGCGTCAAGTGAAAGGGATTCAAGTTTGGTACGCAGAAGTAGTACAAGATATGTGGGGTGCTTTTAACCTTGTAGTGTTCAAGGTAATTTTGCGGTCATTTGGTGTTGCTTGACTTTTTTTTTCGAAAATAATGTACGTTACTCAACAAGCTGCACCTTCTAAAGTCATACTTCCTTTTTAAACCAACATTTCCATAGATGTTTCCTGTAACAGTACATACAGTTGTTACTGCTTGGAATTTTTGAAATGTAAAATCAAAAAAGAAAAAAGAAGGGAAAAATATATTGAAATTTAACATTTGTGACCAGAGACAAAATCAAAAAGTTGCAAATATCTTGGAAGCGGCTAATCGAAGAACAAAACTGACAAAATATTGGGTTCCCAAGGAAAATTATGTACGTGTATGGACTAGTTTTGAAGCACCAATGCTTCAGTGTCATTGTGGGGGTCATTCTGTTCATTTGTGACAAGATAGCCCGTAATTAATACGAAAGTGGTTAAAGACACAGATGCAGTGAAATTTGGGTTTTGAGGTCACTGCTAACACATATTTAGGGTACACTTGGCCTTACAGTGTTCATGGTCATTTCAGGACCATTCAGTGCAATTGTCTCGAAACAGCCTGCAACTCGAAAATGGTTGATTATAGATTGAAACGGGCTGACATTTGGGAGACGGATACCTTTAAATATATAAAACCTTAAATTCTAATATGAGCATCATGGCGTTTGGTAGGCTTAACGGCCCCATATACACACAATCGTTGGACATATCCGGTCCACCGAACGGTAGGTAGACCTATATATAACTCAGAATCCTCTGTAGAGTTTGGGGTGGGGTTGGGTGGGGGTGGGGTGGGGTGACTTAATTTATAGTCAAGCAGAGTGCCAAGATCATTGGCCGCTTGTTTTCTTCCGATAACCCGCAGGTGGGATTCGAACTTATGAGCCCGCCTCACTGTGCTGCTGAGGCAGCTGGTAATGTGTTTCTTCCCGAGCATATTCCGGGGTATACCTCTCTGACTGCTCACATCTGCATGATCCGGTAAAAGACCTACCCTGGGTGTAAACGAGTAACCCCTATTGTGCTATTCTGATGAGCTCTGCGATGACTTATAAATCTTACATGGAGGAATTACCATATATTAATTTCATCCCCGACAACCCCTTCTCCCCAGCCCGGTGCTGATTGGTTGAGGTCAGGGTTATGGGAAAATCCGCAGTTTACTTCAAAGTGGATCTGCCATCACTGCCCATCAGAGACATTTACTACTAGTATATAATCCGTAGTAAATAACTGAACTAGATGCTAGGACATCTACGTGCCGGTAGAGAAAATAACGTATGTCTTCTGATGGTAATTTATTTAAAATAGAGTATGAGTATAGTATTACACTGATTATTTGACATCTTGACCTCGCGTGTTTGGCTTTTCTGAGTCTGGTGCAGAACCGCACATCGATGGATCGCGAGTTCGCTTCCAGATTTCAACTTTTCTTTCATTGGTCAACTTTTCTTTCATTCACATTGCTTGGGGCATTTCAGCCAAAAGCACAGCCTGGTGACCCTCGACATCGGGGCCTATAAAAATGTATACATTATTCTCGTATTCTAAATCCACCCTGGAACACTTTCGTCCAGTTCAGTTCGAGTGGTCACGCGGGCGCTTGGCTCATATTTTAAACGTCCATCACAACGATACAGATATACCCTAGAGATCCCAAAATCATATAGTTTCATACTGTTGGGTGTACGAGGCTTAATTTGCCAGAGAATGAAACTATTATTTTAAGTTTATATTGTGTTTATTGTTCCCTATATCCAGGTTGATATCCGGACAGGAGAGGGCGCGGCCAGACACCTAACTGCCTACTGTTTGCAGTCAGTCACTGACAGTGTGTACAGCAACCTGACACGGGGCAGCTACGGGGACTCCGTCACCGCTATCATACATAGATACAGGTTCTTAACTACTGCATTGTAACTTCGTGGGGTATCTGTGGTAAATTCAGTGCCGTGGACAATCTTATAACATTAACTTCAGTAGCTTTTTTTAAGCTCGACTATGTGAACAGAGTTTATGTGGCGCGAGCGTCTTTCGTCCGTCCGTAGAGTCAAAAATAAAAAAAAAAATATAAACTCTTTGAACACTGGTAGAGACCCTCTCTAGGACTATATGCATGGGTTTTGGGGAGTGATTATGGCGTGAACGTTCAGGGGAGGGGTCATTTGAAATTTATTCCCATATGTCCCATGTTAACGAAAATGAAAAAAAAGTAAACATGCCAAAATTGTATACAAATTTTGAAAAAAAAAACTGTTCTGCAGATTTGCCGATGGATGGTGGATAGGCACCTTTGCACTCATTTCGTGTTAATTTGCTTTGCGGTTTCCAAGATTCCGGTCCGTCTGTAAAGCCTATTTTTCAGAACTTGAACGGTTTTACAGACGGAAGACAGACGGACGAACGGACGACGACGCTTGCACGATGACATTACCCCTGCTGTGTAGTGGCACGTACAAAGCAAATCGGGGCTAAAAACAATATTACGATGATTGCTGTTCTCATAATATTTCATCCTTATTATAACATTTATTTGTGCTCTGGCCCCAAACATTCTGCTAGGCGGGTTTTGGCAGGCGAGGACAAGACGTGCCGACTAGTCTATCCCACAGTTTACACCACCGGGATAAAGATCTGGATCATTTACGCTGCAGTCTGTACACCCATCATGCTCTGCGTTACGCTAGTCTTCCTCGGACCCTGGTTCAAAGGCCGCGGCTTCGGGGGCAAGAAACATAGAACGGAGTATACGTTCACGTACGCCAAGCGTTTCTATGGATACCTAATGACCCCATCAACGGACGAGTGATCATATTTTAGTCCATCCCTATAGCAAGTACATTTCTATAATAGCGTTTCTAGAATCCCTAACAGTCATACAGCTGTATATCAACTGATATTTTAACATGAAACCGACAGCCGACCGACTGACTGTACGTGATGCACTTGAACGCTGTATTTTTTTCTACATAATTTACATTTCGAACTCCGAATCTCTAAGTTTAAAACATAGAATATGTTAGACTAAAATTGACTGCTTTGACTTTTCAGCGTAAAATTTCGTGCTTTCTCTTACAATGTGATAAACTGAGAAAATATGCTAGACTAAAATTGACTACTTTAATTGACTTTGCAGCGTAACAAAATTTCGTGCTTTCTTTTAAAATCTGAATGTGCTGGTAGTATAATATAGCATATCAGCCGCATATACGCATATAGTAGTGTTGCAGAAGTAACCTTAAACTCAAACCTTTACTCTAAAGCACGCCAATAATTTCTGCACGTTTCTTTTATTCCAAAGGGGACATCTGTGCCGTGTATGACGACGGAAGGGTGTTTGGTACGGAGATCGAATATCGTCATGCGTCCAAAACTTCGCCTCACTACTGGAAATTACATGTTGATAATTTGTAATTAAGTGCCACGCCCGGGTGCCACGGGACAATGGAACCACTAAAAATGGAGGGTTATTCCTGAAACAGACTGATATGACACTGTTTTAGTTTTGGCTTGCTTGCCGACGTGTTTTATTGTATATATATATAACGACTTAAACTACTACCTCTATATTTTTACCTGTACATCGCCGACATACATGTATAATGCTGTGTTTACATAAGCTAGAGACTGGATTCGTACCGGTAGTCGACTATTTTGCTTTCTGCATGTTATAACACACCACTGATCGCGCAGGTACACTAGCCACCAGGCACCGCGGGATCAGGCAACAAACATTGAAACAGGATCGTACGTTGTGGAATCGATGAATAATATTAAGCGATCCACTAGGCACCGCGGATCAGACAGCAAGGATGAAAGAGAGTCGTTTGTCGTACTGAAGAAATAAGAAAATAATACTATCCCAGAAATTTTGAGTTGCAGTAATGGACTTTATAGTTCCTAATAACCATCGTAACTTTCCATGTTCTTTTCCTTGCCTAAGATCAGCTTTGGGCTGAAAGATTTTGTAAAAGAACTCCCGTGAATGGGAATTGTACATTTGCAATCAAGATGCAACCGGATATCCTAGACCTAGAACCAAAGACCATATGTATGCATACACATACATGTAATCTAGGATCCTCTTCACCGATACTCTCTAGTCAAAGAAAGGTTAAATCTGCCTAAATTCGGATTTTAGTCACAGGAGTTATTATCGTCCCTGAAACAAGATTTGTTTTAGTATTCTTGGCCAGTGGAATTTGTAACATTTTTGTTCAACCCTTTGCCATTCCGATCAGATTGGAGACGTACATTGCACCCAATCCAACAAATTCCACCAGTAACGTTAAGACCATCGGCGGAAACGCACTCTGAGCGCCATTGCTCACGTGGCTGTGATATATAAACGGTATGACAGGATAAATTCTCGCTGGATTTGTTGGATCTGGTGTACATTGAACCTTAGGTGCCCCATGGGCTGTCAGGAGTGCGAGGGTACTCTGAAGGAAATGTGTATACATATTCACATGCACACAATTTTAGTAAAGGTGTACGTGTGTAGTACATGTACATAACTAGTACAAGTGTTTCCTGGCACTCAATGGTCACGGGACGATCTTACATGTGCATGTACCTTTACATGGAGGACTGAAGTGACAGAATTAAAAGAATCCAAAAGCCGATATATATGGCTCAAAAGTTATTTATTTATTGATTTCTTTATTTTTATTTATATGTTTGTTTATTTGGGGGGATTTGAAAATGTGCTAGGCTTATCACAAACAAACGGGCACATGCTTTTATCAGAACTGTAAGAATGTCGAATGTTTTGTATTGGAGCACTGCAAGTATTCTAGCAAAGCTGGGGAGGGCTTAAAGGTCACGCCAGCTTCAAAGCCCCGTGTGCAAATTCCTTTTAGTGTCTCTTAGATCATGCTAAACTAAGTCTCGAAACTGTTCTGCGGATTCATGCCAAACTTGAAAAGGGAAAAATTGCCGATCCATCATATCCCCAGACCTATTTTCCCGACTTTCATTTATTGTTTTTATTTTATTTTTTTGTTAGTTTTCCTAACATTGGACCTTGTGGGAGAAAAAAATCCTGTCACAAGTTACTTCCGAATATATATACTTCTTCTAATTTTGCTTCAGTGTTCCTGGAAAGGTTACTTTTCAGATTTTGGGAATTCTAGTACGATATTTGGTTTTAACGATTTTGTTTTCATTTTGGTTAACATAGGACCACATGGCGGTAAATGTTTCAAAAAGCTGCTCATGCAAATTGCTTTCGAATTATTTCCTCCTGGTGTATCATTCCTAGCTTTCACAAGTACTTTTTCGGATTTTTGAAATTTTGTATTTTTCAAGGTTTATCAAATTTGAAATTTTAACTTTCTATTCGAGCAAAATTTGATGAAAATTTGGGACCCAAGCACTATGTATACGTTTTATATGGGACCTTCATGCCAATTGTTTGAGTTCCGTTTGTGGCCATTCAATGTACTTTACAAAATTCCCTAGGTTAAGATTTTCAAAACGCTACTCCTTCAGTTTTCAACTGATCCTAGCCAAACCTTTGGACCGTGCCAGGGCACCCATAGCTTAGCCAAGACCATCGTCCCATTTTGGGTCCAGTTATCCCAGTCCTGCCTGACACATGCGTTAAGACCAACATGGAGCCACTTGGTCCCTAATTCTGTCGGACCTCTGAGGTCCCCAAAAGTTCGCCCAGGTCCTAAAAGTCGAGTAAAACCGATTTACACCGTTCCAGAGTGCACTGCTGCAAGGCCATGGTCCCGTTTTAACTCGTTTTGGATCTAGATTTCCCCGTCCTGCCTGATACATAAAAGACGAGACCGCTGGGTCCCTTCGATATTCCCTCGGACCTCCGAGGTCGCCAAAGTTCGTCCAGGCCCTAGAATTGACCAAACCCGCTTTCCACCGTTCCAGGGTGCAATGCTGCAAGGCCAATGGTCCCGTTTTGGGTCTAGATGTCTCCGTCCTGCCTGACACATCGAATTAAGACCAAAGAAATGACCGCTGCATGGGCCCCTTCCCTCGGACCTCCGAGGTCCCAAAAATTCATCTGTGATAATTTTGATTTTGAATGTGCAATGTCATTTGAAAGATATATTGGCCATTTGAATTTCCAATGTCCAATCTCCAATCTGCTTCCAACTTCAGGCCGGTTAAGCTCGGTTAAAGCCGGAAGGCTATTTGTCCAACATCAAGATAAGTCATAAAGATTGCGTTCAGTATCGAAACAGTTTGCAATTTTATAGAGATAGAAAATTTTGCAAAAGTTCGATACTGAACGCAGCCCATGACATCAAGATAGTACATTAAATTTAAAGCGCTCATGCGGTAAAATGTAGTTTTGGGAATAAAGTTCATTTTTAGAAAGGATGAGGTGCTAGTATATCACAGTATGTATACCAATCACCGACTGCCAGTTTCATAAATCGCGCCATTGAACTGCAAATGTCACTTCAAAAACGGTCGAAAGCCAGCAGGCGGGAAAACTCGGTTATGACGTCACATCGGGAACGAAGCGTGTTGGACCGCTTTCGGCCAGTTGCAGGGTGCTACCCAGGGGGTGCTACCTTCAGCCATGTTGGAAAATTGTTTACTGAAAAAGAAGTTAAAACGTCTCTGATGTGCAAAATTTGGCCAATATGGTGCACATGACAGCTAAATTTTCGAAAGAGAATTAGTTTGCGGGCTAGGCCTAACAGGAAGAAATGATATAGTGCTGCATCGTGTTTGGTTGCCAAAATACACCTCGGAAATTTGGGTGCGGCCCCGGCGTACGGCGGCATATAGCTGTGATGATAATTTGATTCTAGTCGTACGAAAACGGGAAAGGCAATGCCGCATAACACAGGGATATCATGATTATGGTATGTCACAAACTGAGGTCAGGCCTAACGCTGCCTAAAGACAGCAACTCCCTAGAGGCCCGTGCCTAGAGGTGCCTTCAGCAAGCGAGAAATCATCAGGTGAGCAAAAATACTGGTAAATATTATTATTATTATTATTATTATTATTATTATTATTATTATTATTATTATTATTATTATTATTATTATTATTGGGGGGGGGGGGGTGAATGTTTTCGGAATCTGGAAAGAATTTCTGATCACACATTCTATGCACAGAGTCTAAG
>JAAUYG010201711.1_pt1 | contig 10335 bp, 9 predicted proteins | sample 7278091 | NCBI WGS metagenome assembly JAAUYG01 (sample SAMN14350201, study PRJNA611818) | marine sediment metagenome | isolation source: surface marine sediment (0.6m) | place: French Polynesia: Moorea | collected 2018-08
CTGAAGTTTATTTTTAATAATAAATTTGGTTTCATACATTAGTCTCTGTTATTTGTTCAGGAACTCTATTCAAAAGGAACCTGGGGGGATTTTTATCTTCCCGTAACAGTAGTTAAAAGCAATATATCATATACATATTACCAGTACCGGTATATGTATGGATGTACCTTGTATGTCCCTACAGCATGGATTAAATGCTGCATAGTGATTACACTGTACACTGTAAATCAATGAAACATCATGGTAGTGGGGTTACCTTGTATCTTGGGCCTCATCAGTTTCAGAGAAAACAGACTTCTTCTTGCTCTTATGGCTGGGTTTCTTAACCTGTATGAAATCAGGAAATTAAGGGAAATACCAATAAATTTTTAAATTATGAATACATTGATTGATGATGTATTTTTTTAGACAAGAGATAAAAATATTACTGGGAAAATTTATATTCTTTCAGTAGCCTGTTCACAAAACTGACCAAATTGGGTCAAAAAAAAAAAAGATAGAAAAGAAAATACTTATGCAACGAAGTGAGTACTTACAATACAACAATTTGCACGTGTACATGATGTAAGTTTCATCACTATTCCTGTCCACACTAGTAGAATGTAAACATACATGTACAATGTATGCCCTCAACTGTTCTTTGTATGTATACCCCAGTATAAATACCGGCTGTTGTTGACAATCTTCTTGGCTTAAAGCATAGGGATCCATTTCTGGGCATCTGGGTCGGGACTTGTTTGGCCTCTGTGGTACAGAATAATCTAGCTCTGAGCCAAAATCGCTAAAAAGAAATAAGCAAAAGACAAAAAACTGTAACAGTTAATATGGGGGTCAAATACACCACTGAAAGTGGCCGCATTGACTTAACACCTAATAATTCACGGTATCTTGCAACTGACCTAGTGACTGTGTTTCTGTATCAACTGACTCTTAACCAGATTTTTTTTCCCTACAGTATAATACACTTGAACAAAAAAGTAATTGGGCAGACCTCACATGTAAGGCATTGAATGGTACTTCAAAAGACTAAAATACTTGCAAGGGTCCCATCATTTCTAAATACCTTTCTGATTTTTCTGTGTAGTTGATTCTCTTCTTTACCCGAGTTTTTATTTTGGCTGGTGAACGAGAGTTCTGAAATCAAAATATGGCTTGTAACTCATTTCTCGTGTCGGATTTATGAATGATTTATGAATCACTTTTAAAAATTTCAACATGGCAGCAAATGGAGGAGCTCAACCCTTAAATATATGGAAAGTGGTTGATTTCACCGTGGAGTGAATAGATGAATGTAACAAAGCTGCATCATTAAAAATAACAAGAAGATACTTCACATCAGCAATATGGCCATCAGACATGAAACTTAACTTGATTTCACAAGGCTAAGCACCACAAGAAGAGCGACAAGGATATGGACCCTTTGTTTTCATTCTATACTGCCCACCTAAACCATCCTCAGGGTGACAATATAAACTTGTTCCGAGTTTATAAAATCTATTTTGTGACAAGTGCACCGAATGACATTAAACACTATAAGGTCAAAGGTCATCCCTTATACATATCTACCAACTACCAACTAGTCCCGACTCCCAAATATCAATCTGCATTTCGCTCTACATTTTTGAGCCATTTTCGAGTTACAGGCCATTTGGAGTCAAGTGCACCGTCAAGAATGACCCTAAAATGACCTTGAACACTAAAAGGTCAAAGGTCCCCCATATACATATGACAACTACACCCGAGTCCCAGATTTCAATCCATCTTGCTCTACATGCTCTATGGACACCAGCCATTTTCAAGTTACAGGCCACCAAAAGGTCAAAAGTATCCCATATACATATCACAACTAGCCATGACTCCAAAATTTCAATCTATTTTGCTCTATGGTCAACCATTTTCCAGTTGGCCAGAGTCTCTCTCTTAGTAACTTGAGTCTATCCAATTGCGGTGAAACCAACTCTGGCAAACAAGAGATTAAAAATGTATTTATCAATTATGTAACAGCATGGCAGCAAAGAAGCAATGCATTAATGATTAATTATGTGTACTATTTCAGAAAGCTGGCACCTTGCAAAAAAATTCTCATAAGAAAAGATCTCAGAAGTGTAACTAGCTCAGTCTGTAGGCACAACTTACAGGTACCTTCCGCGACATATTCATGTCAGTTTCATTCAAGTTGGAAGAAACATCAGCCTCTATTTCAGCAACATCCTCTGCCCTGGAAGGGAAAATCAGTGAAATATATAACTCAACACTTCACAAATTTCACACACATACAGTAAATTCAGCTAGACTTCAAGTAGTTGGTACTTGATCATTGTTTGCTGGACACTTAATGAACTGAATTTAATGTCATAAGTTTAGAATGTGTAGTATAAATATTAGTTAAAGTCCTCAACAACGTTGGGTGTCAGGATAGACATGCGATTCTTGATAAATTACTGGTAAATGTCAACATGTAAACATGGTAAATGTTGTCAATCAATGTTACATACATGTAAGAAACTCTTAAGACACATTGAATGTCATCAAATTCCCATTCATGCAGTGTCATATGAAGTATACATTTTGTACATGTATTTTAACTTTACATTTTATTCACCTAAATTCATGAATGTGCTAAATTGCTAGTGCTGTACATACTTAGCCACAAATTATTACCTGGTCAAATACAAATATGTCTCATAATCACCGGTGTTTACATTGTACAATTTCATACCTAGCTCGGCTAGCTGGTGATACACCATCGGAAGTTCTTTTCTTGTTGACCTGCTGCTTCTGTTGCTGCAATGGATATGCTAAAAATGCCTTAAAGTTATCTAAGAAATCAGTGACATTGGTTACCATGGTTACTGTTATTTTATCACATTTATGCTCTGTATGGGTTAAAGAAAACTGCATTTATATGATACAGGTCAACTGTGAAGCAACAGAACTGCATGTACATATGCTGCTGAAGGACATGCCCGGTCAATATGTAAGGGCTATCCCATTAAAAAGTATAGGGGGAGGGGACCTGAAAAATTTTCAGCATCCCCTCGTGACATTTCATTAGTTTTAATCCCCTTCCCAATTTTTCTCGCAATACACTTATGTACTGTGATGCAATGTTCTCCAGCTCTGTATGAGATATCATAATTAATTTTGGATTCCCTGTACAGCATATTTTCATATCTTTTCAGGTCCACTCCCACACACCCCATACTTTTTAATGGGATAGCCCTAAGAATGATGAAACAGGTTCATCAAATATATTAAAACCTTCAGCAGAAATTATAATGCACATACATGTACAATTGTACATGTAACAAAATTACATGTAAAAGCTTTAAATAAAGTACTTCATAGCTAATACCATTTGCACCACCAGTATGTATCATGATTACCATTACATGATTAATTCTGCTCTCAGATACATGTACATGTAAGTTCTTGAAAGTACCAGTTTCCTACTTTTTGCAAACTAATAAATGTACCATACATACAAAAATGTATGTGCAGAACTTGGAGCACAAAAATGATGATGAACACCCGTACTGACATAACATTTAAAACACCTAACCAACAAACACAATTAAAACTTCCACATGTTCCAGGAATTGTTCTATCTACGGAGTTATAAATGTAAGTACTAATTCAATACCTGTTTGTTCTTCCCCGAGTTTATTCCGTAGAATGAAGCTGTCTGTAAATGGATGCCCAGCGATGATAATTCCTTCCCAGTCTTGGACTTATTAGAATTTTTGCCAGAGACCTTCCCAGATGGAGTCCTACTAATCCCCACTGTTTTGTCCTCATTTCTTGATTCTTCTTTAGCTGACACATGCTTGCCTTTACTGCACTCATTGTTGAGACCAAAATGTGAATCTTGGTGTGCTTCACTGGAGAAATCATAGACATGCTGAGCCTCGGCTGCTATGGGCGATAACATAACATTGTCTCTACAAGGTTGGCTCTGTGTTCGGGATTTGAATATTTTGGGCTCTTTTTTCCCTGCCGATGCCTGCTTTGACCCAATAGCACCTGTGCTTGGCTTTTTTATTGCAGTAGCTGGCTTTGCAGAGGAAGCATCACTAGATGTGTGGGAAGCTGTCGGCTTTGGTTTTGTTTTGGCATTAGTAGAGCCTACTATCTTCTGGGGTTGTTGTACCCGCTGCTGCGATTCTTCAATAAACAGATCAAAGTCTTCAATTTCCTCCCATTCAGGTTCTACCCGCGTCTCATCTACTGAAGCCCCGGATTCTTGCTCCTTTCGCTTCTTTCCCCTGCGAGGTGAAGTCTTATGGCGGTCTTGCTGATGATCGGATGGTGGCACAATATCTTCATCGACCTCTTCTGATTCCTCCTGAGTGTCACGGGACTCTGTAGGTCTGTTGGTCTGGGTGCCAGGTACACAGCTGGTATCCGTGTTAGGAATGTCCCACTCCACCAACAGCTCTTCCTGGATTGCCTGATCCAGAACAACTGAACAGGAAGTGAGGTCACACACCCCCTGACTGGATACCACAGGGTGACCAGGAGAGTCAGAGACAAGCACCTTGCCCTGGTGTGCTTCCTGATTGGAGTTCCCTGGCAAACGGGCTTCAGCTTGGTCGGTATCAGGAACCTTCTTAACTGATCTGCCTTTACTGGCTTTACCCTGTGCTGGCGGGCACTGTGCTTGGCTGTTTGTCCTCTGGCCTTGTCTACCATTGACAGCCTGAGGCATCTTGCCCTTAGGCAGCTGCCTAGCCTTTGTCATTGCTGCTCTGTCCTGCTCTGAATGTCCTTCACTCACTGTGCTGTCGCATGTACTCTGCAAGACAGACTGGCTATCAGAGTTCTCCTTTTCTCTGCTTTTGGTTCTGGATCTCGTTCTTGGTCTAGCACTTGGCTCTGTGTCACAATCTGCCTCTCCAAGGACTTTCTTGTTTCCTGCATTTTTCTTTCTGGCTCTGGAGCTTCTGGCTTTGGAGGCCGACTGTTCTGTATATGACTTGGACGTATTCGGTGCAGCGTTTCGAGGACCTGCTGAATTACCACAGCTTGAATTCTGACTGCTCACTGCCTGATTCCCATACTGTAAAAACTCCTCTTCACGGACTTCCTCAATGATCACCTCAAACTTTGAAGGACTGCTGGCATCGAAACCTGAAATTTGTGAGTTTTTACATAAAAATTACAGCATATATTTTAGTAATCCAATACCATATACAGTGGTCCCTGCAATTTAAGAGCCATATCCATTTTAACACTTCCCTCTATTTTAAGACCAACTATCAGTGACACCATCTAATAGTATATTTTCAATATAAATATCTCCCCAATTTTAAGACCACTTCAAATTAAGACCCCATTTCTCTGTCTGAATGAGCGACCCTAAAATGTAGGGATTACTCTATCTGCATTTTTCTTCAATATTTAAAAGGCTTGAGAAATAGGTGCCTTGTACCATCTTACAAAGCTCCATTACATGTACATTTATGCACATATATAGATAAATATTAAAGAAGTTCCTGTATAACAACTTACAAAACATTAATTAAGCATTAAATTGTTACTAGAGCCATTGATTACTAGTAAGGCACTTCATATGGCCACTTGAGACACTTCTATTACAGTATTTATCCACATCACACAATTATTAGATGATTGACTATTATGATGTCTCACTGACTGTACTGTACCTCTCCATTTCTGCCTCGCACTCCCACTGAGACTTTCCTCAGACACCGTGCTCAGCGATGGTGTAGTCGAGACCTTGTGCACATTGTCAGGTATCACATGATAGTCTGGGTCACTGTTCTTCAGTTTCTCCTTCAATTCTGCCATCTAAAACAATAAGGTCATTAAGAATGCTGCTAACCTTGCTTTCACATCCTGCATTATACATTTCGAGGTACAAGAGTTTTAGTCGGCTGTGTCATCTGAGTGTTTACTTCATAACATCATGCTGCAGTATTAATTTGTATTTCTAAAGTTATCAACTGATGTCCAAGTGTGTCACAACTTATTATTGGTAGTGACTATATTCATTCTGACAATTTATGGATTTTGAGTTCACCCTATCGTTCATATCTTCCTGTTTATGATGATTCTGGTCGATCTTATTATGCATTACTACATGTAGCTGCAAGATTTTCAGTTGTGTGTAGCATTTCTTAACATTACATATACATGATATACAAGCAGTTGTCCAAATGACTGAACCCAATTCAAGTTTCAAATTTGTTAACTGATTTCACAGTACGTCACAACTTATTACAGTAATGACCCTGACAATGACTACCTATTAGTATTGATTACATTGTAGTTTCATTCTGGCAATGTAGGGAGTCTGAGCCTACCTTTTCTTTCATAATCTTCTTTTTGTACCTGTTGATCCTGGTCTCAGCTTCCGCCTCCTCAGCCGTGGTATCCAGACCCACACCGCTGTCATTGCAGGCTTTCTTGCTCCTGTAATAACAAGAGAAAATCTTCACCATTGAGTAAGAAGTTCCTTGACACTCTGCTTGACCATTGGTCAGACACTAACTGCAGGCACGTTTGTACATGTAGCACACGGAAAATGCCCTTACATTTTTTATTTTATAATATTTATTTGCGGCAACCCATGGATGAATAATGAAGACTATAAAGTAGAGTCAAACCTGCCCTAAAGATCACCTTTATATAAAGACTACCTGTTTATAAAGACCACTTTTTACAGGTCCCAAGGGGCATACTTTCCATGTTATTGAACCTGCATATAAAGTCCACCTCTGCATAAGAACCACATTTTGTTGGTCCCCAGTGTGGTGTGTATATACAAGTTTCGCTGTAAAACATTGGAGCCTGTGATTTATGACCCTCCATTTTAAGACTCCCTTCTATCTTAAGACCAGTAATCAGTGACACTAGCCTCTTCTTTATATTATATTATAGCTCTATATAAATGTCCCTTCATTTGTTAAGACCACCTGTGATTTAAAACCATCTATTAATGCATGACCTGGTCACTCGTTTTGAGCCAGACGTTGTGGAGAGTGCTGGTAATGTCGTAGAAACATCCAGCAGCTGACTGGCCGAGAATGCTGCATCTTCTCCTTCTGGTAGGGAGCTCGGGATCACCTCTACAGACTGGGTAGCTGAAACAAGGCAGAGAGATTTATCAAACAAAGGCAGTCAGCCACGAGTCCTGCTAATGGAAGGTATATATATACACAAGCATATGTATTAAGATAGCCAGCAGCCAGGGTAGTAAAGTTATACAGAATATGCATTGCATATAAACACATCATATGTGCATTACATTGTGTTTCTAAGAATGTGCATGCAGCATGTAAACACAACATATGAGGATTATTTCTTAGAGTGGACACTGTGCGAAATTTGTGTATGTGCATGCGCTGTGAGTGGGCAAACACAACATTTTCTCAACTCATAAGTCATATACAAAAGTTCTGCTTTAAGAAATTATTAACCAATGATCAATATTTTCCTTTTAATGTAAGCCTATTTGAATGGGTATTAGATATATATGCACATATTTATAGAATACAACACCCTAGTGGTACTGTCTACATAGACTTTAACACAGAAACTACTATGTGTTACCTGACTCCGGCATTGCCTCGTCATCTTCCGCAAGCCTGGACAAAAGCTGCTGCTCACATGGTGTGCTGGCAATAGAGGCTTTCCTGTGCTGATCTGCTAAGTCTGCGTGGCCAGGAGACGCTTGCTGCTGATTGTCAGACTCGACAAAGGTCAGTGGTGTCTTGACCTTCTTTGGTGGCAGGTTTTGGGATTTGGGGGTGTGGGGAGCTGCAAATGAGAACCACAAGCATTTCAATAACACGTTGCAGTAAACTTTATCACATGCATGAAATGTATGTCTCTGTAACATATGAGTATTATGCCTGTTAAAATCTACATCCAAAATATTTAAGTGCTTTCTGGGATGAAATCTAACTCCAATCAATGACTATCAGAATGTCTCGGCACGAGATATTACGATTACCTGGGTATCTTTAACCCCTGTCTTTAAAATAATTCGAGAAGTACCTGTACATAAACTGAAACTGCAAAAACATAATCGGGCCGATTGTCCAGCTGACCATATATATACCACATGGTAGATGTGGTCACAAAACCCCAGAATTCTACCTAAGAGTTCAAAGCTGACATTACGGGAGGGTATTGGTGTCTGGGGGGTAGCTGACAGCTGTTCATGGTCACATTTCCAACTTAATAGCACACAAGTGAAGTAATGTGGTTAACTGACTCACAGAGAAAATGTATTCTCTAACAGTCACTGAAAACTGGGCTGGGTAAAAATAAAGTATACTTCCCAAACACATGTGAATGAAAAAGAATGAAAGGGATACCCTCGGAAAGGGCCAGCTGGCATTGTGGATATCTTTTATACATGTATGATTCACACTAAACATGCTATACCACACCCCCACTGGCAGTGAGTGGGCTGCTCAATATCGTTGCGCTCTTATGCATGATATTTAAGCAAGTACTGGCTCTTTTTTCTAGTCATGGCTGACTGAATTGAGATGTTGTCGCTGCTAAGGGCTAGCAAGCATTCTACCTCTAATAAGGACACCCTTTCTGCCAAATAATTCTGGCTTATTAGGAAGGTGTCCTTTGGTGAGAGGAAGCATCAAATGCATTCCCAGTATGTGCTGCAAAAGGTTTGTGTCCTCTTAAGAGAGGGTGTCATCTTTAGAATGTGTTGTTTAAGAGAGGTACCACAGAAGCACTATAGTGATAATTTGTTTTCCGAGTAAGGTGATCAAATATAACAATTATTACAGACACCTACCCTGGGGAACTGAAGGTTCTTTAATAATTTTGCTTTCCTTGCTGACAGCTGATAGGCTCTTTATTAATACACAAGGAGAGGACATCTTCGGTTTATGCTTCACTTGTTTGACGGCAGGAAGAGTTACTTGAGCCTTTTCCTGCACTTTCCCCTCTGATGCGGTTTTCTCATTTGTCTTCAGAATTACACGAAATAAATACATAATAGGTAGAGTGTGATATACAAGCACACAGTCTCTTAAAACTTACATACCTATGTATGTCATAAGTTAATATTACAGTGCTACTGAATATTTGCAAGAATTACTGTTGCCTAATGCTATTACATTCAGAATTTTTGTAGTAATTGTTATCTTTTCTTAATAATTTCAATATTTGGAGTTAAGGAGCTAAAATGGAACACCATGAAGTTTAGTCAAGATTTGACAAAAATCTAAATACATGCACACTGAAAAGAACTTCAGTGCCACAAACCTCCACTCCTTATTTATAATACAATTTTACATATTAAATACAAGATATACTTCTGTACTAGCAGGCGCAGCATGTACTACATATATGTAATTTGTTTGAACACACATGTACACGTGAACACCTGTATTTGTGCCATGTACAGCAGATGCATGCATGAATCTGCCACTTTTCCAGTAAGCTGTTACTGTACAGCATTATACATGTACACAGTGGAATGCATTCATTACAAAGGGAATCACAGGATTTTCTCACATTATGGATGACAGCCAAAACTTACCTCTACAAATGGGAATTTACTGCGTAATGTATGCACGGCACTGGACGCCTTGGGCTGTAACAAAAATGGTCCTGGCTAGATAAAAGAAAGTTAATAACTCACCTAAAAGAGCTCACTGGCACATTACATAGGGCTTGATACATACATTTATCATATTTACATGTTTCATACTGTTTCGTCTGACACTATAGGGTTTGTATGGGGCCTTTCCGGCAAACCACGTGTCTTAATGTAAAATATTATTTATCTGGGTTGTTTACAGCCTGGTGGCTCAGGGAAAGTCCTTCGGTTTTGCACTATGTTTCCATTGTACACTTTTTGCACGTTTTCTGTGCAGATTCGAAAATAAGCTATTACTACTAAAAGATTGTTGAAAATCGGAAAAATCGAAAATGCACTGAATGACCTCAAAATGACTGAACACTTAACAACCAAAAGTCCCTCCATACATTAAGTACTTACCACAGATGCCCAAACTTGGGTCCGTTTCTGTCTACGACCAGCCATTTTTGAGATAAAGGTTGTCAAAAATCGGAGAAGTCGAAAATGCACCGAATGACATACGACTGACCTTAGACACTGAACGGTCAAAAGTACCCTGTATACACTGAATAGTCACCCCGAGGACCAAATTTCAATCCGTTTCGCTTTAGGACCAACCATTTTCGAGATACAGGCTTGTCGAAAGTCGGAATGCACCGAATGACCCCAGAATGACCTTAATTACTGAAATGTCAAACGTACCATGTGTACACTGAATACTCAGCTCCGAGGCCCAAATTTTACTCCATTTC
>JAAUYG010288367.1_pt1 | contig 10335 bp, 7 predicted proteins | sample 7278091 | NCBI WGS metagenome assembly JAAUYG01 (sample SAMN14350201, study PRJNA611818) | marine sediment metagenome | isolation source: surface marine sediment (0.6m) | place: French Polynesia: Moorea | collected 2018-08
CTAACGTTGTCTTGCCCATCCCTGGATCCCCAGTGGTCAACACCTTGCAGACACCAATCCGATGTTCCACTGTGAACAGTTGCTCATACCCGTCAAGTGTTTGTTTTCTCCTGGTTACAAAGTAGTCCTTGTCGTATTGTTCCAGAGTAAGTTCACAGAACAGAGTGTCCATGTCCACATCGGTGCCTCTCAGCCACGGAGCCACTTCTAACTTCATTGTCCTTTCCATGTGCGGCCGCATTGCCTCCGCTGCCTCGTGCAAATCTCTTTCTTCAAGCACTACAATTGTTGGAAAACAAAATCTGTGGCAATGACCCATTTTGGAAAAAACAAACAAATGGAAAATCACTGAAGACAATGACATCTTCTGAAGAGAGCAGGAGCCAATTTCCCATTTTGAGGATCTGCAGAGGGTTACCATTCGCAAATTCACATTTCCGAGCGCTCATAATTTGCAAAGACTATTTGAGGCTTCTCAAATTTGCAAAGAGCATAAACAATGTTTTCTTTGGGAAATTGGCTCAAGGTCTCGTTTTGGAACAGGAACTTTGCATTTACCTGAAGGCGTAGAATGGGATGAAGGATCAGCGTCCAGAACAATTGGTCTGTAGTAGTCTTCAAAATCGCCAGAGGGGTTTTCAATTCTTTCATAACCAGCCTCCTCCTCGTTGATAGAAAGGGGCCTTGGAGGACTTGTTCTGGAACCAGAGCCAGGGCGAGGTGGATTCATGCAACCAGCGTAAATGGATGTCCATGGGGTCTGTAGAATCCGCTCCACCACATCGGGATCCACGTAGGCGCCTTCCACCGCTGCCCGGAACAGGAGCATGGCCAGTCTCTGCAAAACGTTCCTGAGTAAAAACCTCTTTCTCAAGACGGAATGGAATGTCTCTTTTTTTACTCTTTGGGTCCAGAAAACAAACAAGGCATCTATGAAAAACAAAATCGCACAGTCAGGGTGCAACATGGCGAATGGTCTTTCTAGTTTGATTTGAAATGGGATTACTGATGCAGATTATTAATCACACACTTTGCATTGTTGCTGGAAACAGCTAAATTTCTCCTTTGCCTGGGATGTGTTTCTGCCTGTTACTCAGGCATTTCAAACAGAGGCAATTGATTGGAAGCCCTGTTCCCAACAACAAAAGAGAGGTCAACAACCTGAGTTTGGTCAGGTCCAGGGTTCGTGTTCCTCCACCTCTCCAGGATCTTCCTGTTGATTTTCTCCACGTCCTCTCTGTGTGCCATGTGCAGATTGGCAATGACCTCAGGCTCCAGTCCCCAGTACCGGGACGCTACAGACTCCAGATGGTGATTGGTCATACTCGCAGCCAATTCACCAATCATCTCTGTGGTTAATCTTCCCCTTCTTAAGAACATCTATCAAGACACATAATTTCTAATCTCAGTGAAGAAGATTGGAAGGCTAAAAGCATGTGTTGAGAACCCCAGACCCCCTACCCCAGACATTTTTGGGAATCTGCAAAAGACGTGCCCCCCCCCTCAACATGTCCAAATGGGGAGCTTCTGGCAAAGAATAGGAAGTTTTACCTTTCTGCAGGCTGCCGACTGAGAGTGTCACAACTGTTTCCGAGGAGGACTTGAGTTTTATCGTTTCCTCAGGTCACTGAAAATAGAAGCAGTCAGGGGTGTTTTGTGCGTGCAGCTGGTTGGTTCTTTGCTGTTTTCACAATTCGTTGGCGTCCATACAACCAGATCCAAAGTCAATTGGCATCTTTGAAACAATGAAAGCTTCAAACGTGGGGTGACAAAACCAGCTTGTCTGCATGATTCTGGTAGAAGCGGTGCCTGCCTCCATTTTTATATATCCATGCACCTCTGCGTTCTCAATCATGTTTTACCTTTCATGAAAATGTGCTTCAAATGAGGTGAACTTGTTTTGGAGGGAGCCAGCCGTCCCCACAAACTTCCTCCGAACCAAAATTATGGATCTGCACCAGCCCAAGTTTTCATGTGTTGCTTATGTGTCCCTTTGTCTCCAAAATGAAGATTGATCCACCGGTAGATCTGCTCTTGTGATCTTATGGAACCAAGACAAAGGCTAACACAACTCAAAATTTCCATGTATGTATATACGTGTCCTCATTACCTATTCTCCTAAGACGCCAACAGATTTTAACATCCGCATTATTGGAGAATGAAACCATCTCGCCCTTTTTGTGCAAAGCTCGTTACTCGTGGCCGATACCCGCACAATTTGAAATTATTTTTTTCGGCCATTTTCTTTCGAATAGTGCGGATATATAAAATCTGCTCTCTGCTGTTGGCTGCACAGAGTAGACCCAGAGAGAAGAGTAGATTTTTCTTCTTTTTGTTCGAATAGTGCATGAGTAATGACAGTTGCAGAGAAGGATTCTAACCATTTACATGTTACTGTGCGCGAAAACCTGTCTTTTTTCGTGTGTGTGTGTGTGTGTGTGTTTCTATATTGCTTGTTTTCAAGAAATTTCAGGAAAATTTTTGAACATGAATACATAAATGAAGGCTATCAGAGCCACAGAGCACAAAGAAGGCGTTGTGACTGATTTTTATCTGTTCTGTTTGTAAAATGAAGATGGCAGCATGGTATTGAGCACAAATGTTACACACATCCAAGGATTTGGTCGGGGGTCGAAGACTCAACGGAGCGAGCCCCGGCTTCAGATTTTTTGCAGGAAGATATTGCATCCAGGAGAGAGAGTGAAATTGCGCGCTCTGAGCTGTTGCCTGATTGGCCTCGGGAGGAGGATCCGTATCGATCGGCTGATTGGTCCACAAGGTCAGGTGACCCCGGTGCACCAGCCACTCAGTGCAATGCAGTTTATCATTCACCAAAATGCACCGATATTTAGCCATAGATGTTCAAAAAGTGTTTTCGCCTGAGAAAGAAATTGAATTGAATCGTTATTTGACTGAGAACGAAACAAAGACCAAAAGACACTCAAAGAGCAGTGGCGGATCCAGGATTATGGTCAGGGGGCAGTGGAGTTTTGACCCCATTGGGGCTGAGCCCAAAACGGGTCAAAATAGGGGTTTTTTCCTTGAAATTGCCTGAAAACTGCATGATTCTCTTGGGGGCAAAGGGGGGTTCTTGGGCCAAAGGGGGGGCTGGACCCCCAGGGCCCCCTGGATCAGCTAGTGAAGAGAGCCAATTTGGCTTTGCTTGGTCAGTACTCCAGAACGCCTTGAGACAGGAACCGGGCGCGCCAGAAATCCTGTATCGTAGCCCCCGACCACCAAACACAAATTTCCAGGTCGGGGGCGCCCACCAGCCCTGGATCCGGCACTGAGGCCACAGCATGTCACAGAATGGAGCTCTTCCGGTGCCGTGGAAGCCGCTTGAGGCCTTTTCACACCAAGGCTTCTTGCGTCTATTCGTTGTGTTGCGCTTGCTGCGTTGGCCAATGCGTGTTGCTTTTGTATAATGGAGACAGGAAAACACAGAAAAACGACTATTGACCTATCTTCTGTATGTTGCACCCGGATAGGCCAACGTACAACGCAACTAGCAGCAAGCCTTGGTGTGAAAAGGCACAGATTTTTGGATCAGCCCAACACAAACGGCTTTACGCTCCTTTGAAAGTTTTCGTCTGTTCATAAATCTGTCATATCCTGACGTCAATTCCACACATCAGCCCAGGCCTTGTGCGTCCCTGCAAAAAAAGTGGGCAGTCCAGTGCCAAACAGCCCACAGAGCACTGCAACGTTATTGTGGAGACATTGGAGAAAGAAAGTCAAACATTCCTTCTGTGCAAGTGCCTCCCGCTTAATTCGGAAGAAAAAAAATGCTTCAAATTAGGTGAACTTCCAATTAAGTTGACAGATTGATACAGAAGAGATCTACATGTGATTTCCACAGGACTTCAAATTAAAGGGAATTCAGATTATCCATGTTCGGATTAAGCGGGACCCACTTGTATCTCTTCGTCCCGAGGCCAAAGGAACGAGAAAAACGTTGCAACCCCTGAAAATGTTGCCCCTGCTTCAAATTGCCCGCTCATTGGGCTAGTGGCGAACCAAAAAAAAAGAAAGAATTGTGAAAAGAAGAGGCGCACTGAAGAGGAGAACTCGTAGACGCAGATTAGACAAATATAGAGGCAAGGAGAAAAAGTGAGAAGAAGTGGGGGAAAATAGGCTCGTTGCCAAAAGGAAATCTGAAGATACACGGGGGGTGCAAGGTCCTATTTTTGGGTGCGCTTATTTCTGACAAGTTCTGATTTTCTCTCTCTCTCTCTCTCTTTCTCTCTTTCTTTCTTTAATATTCTAGTGTGTCTTCTCCTTTCAGATTCTTTTGTGTGAAAAGGTTGAGCACTTGGGCGAAGACGGGTTTTTTCAGGAATTGCAGCAGAAATCAAAAATACAAGAGTTTTGTTTTGTTCAGAAATGAATTTTGGATTTGGCAGAGCAAAAATTTTGAATGAATCCCCGCGAATTTCACTTATCAATTGGTGTGAATTCGACTGGCTGTGGTTCCTGTTCACACCGATAACGGGTGGCGCGCAGCGTGGCCTCTGTTGCTGACGCCACTTCTTCTGCCCGCTCACTTTTTCTCCCTCGGGCACGTTGTTGTTTCTTTGTCCTTCACCCTTTTGTAGTTTATTCAGGCTAAACTAGAGACCAAGGATGTTTCAGGGGGACATCCTGGATTTTGTGAGGGGGGTTTTATGTGAGGGAAAGGAAGATTATTTGGCTAAAAGTCCGGATGGCGCCCCTTGTGGACAACACATGCGCCTGCGCCTGCGCCTGCACCTGTCTCGGTGTCCTTCGTTCCTTAACCAAGGTGCATCTTTGACAGGACTGTGTAATACCGGTACTGCATTGGTGTCCCTGGTGCATTGACCATCATCACTTGAAAATTGTTTTGGTGCATGGATTCTGGCGCATCATGGGCACGTGAGCATGTGTCATGCATTCTGCATTTGGCCTGGGCAATATTGGCTCAGTCATAGACTCATAACGCCTTTTTATGCAAAAAAAGTGGACCCTGGAGCAGGAGCGTCCAACCCGGGCGCGTCATTATTTGATTGGCGCATTCCTCAATGGTGCGTCATGGGAGAACACGGTGTGTTGTTGGTGCGTTATTGGCCTGAGCGTCAACACATATCTTGCATAAATCAGGCTTGCAGAAAAAAACGGCGCGCAAAAAAAAAAGAGGTTCGAGAGGGGTAAAATGAAACCAGGACGTGTCTTGCTACTTGCAGCAACTTTTTCCTCTCAGTCGTACGTCTTTTTCAACAATGCGGTGTTTGTGCGAGTCTCAAATCAAGACGCCCGAGAGTGACGAACGATGGCCGGCCTTGACCGTGCATTCTGCCACAATGTTTTTTCATCTGCACCACATTACGCCGATGCGAGATTTATTGTGTAAGGCATTTTTTCCTTCCTTGCATCTTGATTTAGTGAACCCGAGTGCGGTTGGTGTGCCTCGAGGTTTTGGGGATGCAAGAGGAACTTGAAAGAATTGTTCAGACGGGAACGTTGGGAGGTTCAGTGCGTGTGTGTATTCGTCTGTGCGTCTGTCTGTCTGTCTGTCTGTCTGTCGCCCGTTCGTAGGTTCGTCCATCCTTTGGTCTGTGCCCGCAATTTTCGTGCACTGTGGAAGGCCAATCCTATTTGTCTGTCTGTCTGTCCGTCTGTCTGTCTGTCTGTCCGTCCGTCCGTCGCGTCTGAGTCTGTCTGTGTCTGAACAAATCCCACCTGTCTGTCTGTCTGCGCCTGTCTGTTCCAGTTGACCCCTACATGTTGGCGTGTGTTTTTTCGCACTCATAATTCCGTGTGTCAGTGCCTGTTGTTTGCAAAGAAAAATAGGCAAGTGTGCTAAACCTGTTTTGGTGTACACGTAAATGAGTCAAGCGGATTTCTGTGAACTGATCTAGTTCAGCTTCCTGTTTCAGCAAATTCGCTCTTATGGAAGGAAAAAACAGACGATTCATCAGAATCACAAAGGTCAACAGACAGACAATAGACCGTTTAAGCACCAAACGTTAACTCAAACTCAAACGGTGATCACCCTTGAATTCTCCCTACTAACGTTTGAAATGCTGACTTACGTAGGATTCAAAGGTTAGCATAGGCAGTTTAACGTTGCAACATTACGTTGCAAGACTAACGTTGGAGGTAACATTTGGTGCTTAAACTGTCTATTCTGTCAGAACGACAGCGAGCCGACTGTATCCTGAGGTCGCATTGATGAAAAATGGAGCAAGAAGCTCAAGATCAAAAGCCACAAAATCGCAACGTGCAACATTTGCCGGGGTGCAGTTTTTTGTTGTCAGTGACGGATTCAATTTAAAGTCCCCCCCCCCCCCAACCAGGAGGCAGAGCTCTGGAAACGCCTGACTCAACAAGGGTCAATCTTGGAATGGGAGAGCAGGCTTTCAAGACCAGTGGGGCTTTATTGTTCACTGGGACAAAAACGAAAATTTGCAATGTCAAGGGATGTACCCAGAAATGGGTGCCCAAAAGAACCCCCCCCCCCCAACTCAATCAGCTTCTGCTGTTTCCCTTGGCAATTCCCAATTAATTCTGCCTTCGTTTGAAACAGACCAGTGAGCACGAGCAAGCCTAAGCCCTGTTGTTGAAAAATAAAACAGGTCGACACATTTGTTGTGAATATTTGCTCTTTGAGCAATGAGTTTTTATGGCGCAGCTGGTGTGTGATTAACACGTTTTGTGACGCCATTAGCCTTTCTGTTTAAGGCCTCAGACGTCCCTTCAATACCGGCCATAAATCGCAGGCAGAATCACGCAAGTTGTTGACCTGATGAGCACAAAATGCCGATGTTCTGATGTAATGAGAAGAACAAAGTTACAGATGAAATTGGCGCCACGTTTGCACTCGTGTTCATTCGGCATTGGCGCTGAAATTGCGCAACATAGACGTGACAGCGCACACCTTGGTTTTTCAGAAATGGTCACCTCTTTCCAGTTCGCTCGCTCGCTCGCTCTCTCCCTCTCTCTTCCTTTTTCCTATTGGCTGTGGTTTTTTCTCTCTCTCTCTCTCTCGCTCTCTCTCTCTCTATCTCTCTCTGTCTCTGTCTCTCTCTGTTGACACACACACGCATCCTCTCACTGTGCACATGTGTGAAGACACTTGATAAAGGTGCGGAACATCTAACACCGTGCCTTTCCACACATTGGTCTATTTTTTGCTGACAACAATCTTAGAGCACGACATAAAGCATTCACATTCTGAGCGCAGCCTCGTAACTGTCCGCGCTCGCAGAGCACATTTTTTCACACAGACATGGGAGCATATCACTACGAAGCCACCACGGTGTCTCCTCGCACACCTTCACTCGAAGAGCAGAAAGGTGGCCGCGCCGCACACTGCAGCCACAGTCCCAGTACACCGCGGCCACACTCCTAGGCCTCGCGAACGTTATCGGTTCTGACAGCGAATCTGACATTTTTCACAACGAGCCAGGAAAAAAAGTAGCGGAGATAGGAAATTGACATGCAAGCTCAGTCTCACAAGGACTGACGGCTCCCGGCTTTTCGGGGGCCACGGAACTTCGCCCACAAAGGCTGCTGAATGACGCTCACCAAGAGCATTTGTGCGTCCGGACGCGTGACGCGCGAAAAGACTGGGGACGCACTGCAGTAAATGCACACCCACTCACACGTTCGGGCACAAAAAGAAACATGCACACATGCACATATTTACACACATCCACATGTTTTTTGCACACGTACACATATATTGACACATTTTCAGGTGTACACGTAAACAAACACACAAACACACACACACATACACACACTCTCACACACACATACACATACATACACTCAGACACACACAAACACTCACACACACATACACACTCACACACACATACACTCACACACACACACACATTCATACACTCTCACAGATACACACACACATACATACACTCTAACACATACACACATACACACACATACAGACGCACACACGCACACACACACCACCACCACCATGCCGCCTGTTGATATTTCTTCAGGATACGGGAGGCCCCGTCCCATCCCCGTCTCCGTCCCGTGTTGCGGCGCAGCTGCAGGAGTAACGAGCCTATCGACCTTGGCCGGGGATTTACGGCCCAATTACGAAGCCAGAGGTCACTCGCTCCCCTCCCCTCTCTCCCGCACCAACCTTCACTCCTTGAAGAGGGATAATGAAGCTGTTGCCATGGGAATAGAATGCAGGAATTAAAATGTTGCCATGGGAATAAAAACACAGGATTTAAGCTGTTGCCATGGGAATAAAACACAAAATTTTTTTCAGCTGCTATGGGAAGAAAACTCAAATTGGTCACACAGGAATTACAACAGGCACAATTACCTGTGAAAGTTGTTGCTATGGGACTTCTTAACAACTAACAAGACGAAAGTTTATCACGTAAGAATGTGGTCTTTGCAAATAAGCAATGGAATTGACCTTTCCTGTTCCTGTGAGACATCTTTGGTTTCCAGGCAAGGTGTCCAACTTTCACGCAAACTTTGGTCCACATCAGGTTTCAAGTATTTCCTACTTCAAGGTGTAGAGGTCGGGAAGCTGCGAAGAAAGGGAGACCTGTGATCTTTTACTCTCTAATTGGATACTCCATTTGTATCCCCAGGCCAAGGTCGATGGTCTCATAGATCTAACTCCGTCTGAGACCGCACGGCCGATGTCCTCCCTGGACAACTGTGTTGAGTTCTTAAGGGCGCAAGGTAGTCAGTCTGGTGTGAGTGTATGGCAACATACTCTGGTAGGCTAGCAGTGGCAAGGTCTTTTATATAGCAGTAGTATAGCTCTGCAAAGCTGCTCAGCTGACGTGTTGTTTATCTTGGGTTCTTGGTACCTTTACCTTGGTGTACTAAGGTTGTGTACAGGGTGAGGTATATATGCGCTAAGCGTACTCTTCAACTGAACAGGGAATGTTCTGCCGGGGGCATTGTGGCTTTTTAGGTTTCGACTTTGGAAAGAAATTGTCCGTGCCATAGCCTACCAAGGTGATGGTGTTGTAGCTAATGCGATGACTGGTCCTTCTGAGGTGCATTATTTCTTGAAGTGTAGAGGTCGGGCGGGATCCCTGGGACATGAGTAATTCTTGTTATCAGTATGCAGTTCGCAAGTAATGAGTGAGATAGAGAATTTTAGATTTCCTTAGCTGTATTGTAATATATACCTCTGTTCTCTACCAGGTCTGCTGTACAACTGCTGGGTTGCACCCAGGCTCACTAGATGTTGCTTTACTTTGGCCAACAAGAGCTTGGAAGGATCAAGAGGTGTCAAAACAGTGTGCCTCGTCTGCGGTGGATTAAATGGGGGAGTGGGATGTTGAAGAGGTTTGCATCGGTTTGAAAAGAACAATTCCCCCCCACAATGGATCCTCAAAAAGGCAAGTGTCAAGGTGAACCACCCCGCCCTATAAATGGGTCCACCACCAAGTGCCATCCACAAAAACCACTGTCCAACTTGCACCTGCCTTGGGCCTAATTTGCGCGACCTGTCTATGTTGGGGTTGACAAAGTGGATATGAGACATTCTTTGGAGTCTAGCCAGGGAGACATCACCTGAGGACAAAGTCCTCCCAACCTGGTTGGTGTCCGTGTGCATCCTCTACGTTACGCCATGTGTAAATCCATTCTTTCTGTCCAAGACTCTCAGACCAATCGGACGTTCTGCCCTTGGGTACCCTCACTCATCCCCCTCAATGCCCCAGCTAAACATGTTGAAATTGTGGAGACTCTTTTGATTCCACCTCTGTTCGTGCACATGCACAGAGATACACCTGACTGGCGCTTTGGTCAGGGTTTCCGTCCTAAGCTGGAAAATGCCCAACCTTGAGTTTGTGAGGCGAGTTCTGGGATGGCCATTGCATCAAGCTGCGATATTTTTGCTGTTTTTTCCGCTTGTGTTGCAGCACAAAACCAGCAGTTTCTTTGTCGAGGCACCGCAATATGCACACCTGGGAATCTGCGGGCTGACTGTCATCCAGGGTGGCGGCATTGTCTCCTGCAGTGCAGCTCTCAGCTCTGACGAGAAGGAAGCGGGGGAGGGAAAGAATCCAAGTTCCGGCGCCCATAAACGGCAATACCGGAAAATAGGGAAATCAAAAAATGGAAATTCATTTTTTTCCATCAAAGACATACATTGTAGATAAGTTTTGACATATTTGTAGTTACCTATAGAGTGACTAATTTTTTGCCAAAACTCATGGACATGCTATTATTTTGTAGGAAAAAACTGAATTTTCATTTTTGACATAAATAAATCCATAAATATAAACATAAATCCAATTCTGCTGATTTGATGGTTTTGTCAGGTCTTTTTGCATTGGAATAATCCTAGACCCAGTCTAGCCA
>JAAUYG010102266.1_pt1 | contig 10334 bp, 9 predicted proteins | sample 7278091 | NCBI WGS metagenome assembly JAAUYG01 (sample SAMN14350201, study PRJNA611818) | marine sediment metagenome | isolation source: surface marine sediment (0.6m) | place: French Polynesia: Moorea | collected 2018-08
AACTCATATAGATCATAGGCTCCACATGGGTCCAAATAATTTATGCTATGTCACATGTCACTTTTTTTCCCTATGTCCCCATGTCACTTTTTATAAGACCTTGACGTCACTGTCTACAGTTTTTATAAAAGGCCACGTCGGATTCGAAAACTTTTAAAGTAGCTGTGTCAAACTTTGTTTTTACCCATGTGGAGCCCTAACATGGCTCGAAATGCGGAAAATGACATACCACACGGTTATCAGTATATCAAAAAGATGTAATATACGAACGGTGCACCACCTAGCATGATAAAACCTACGTTTTCACTACTTTTAAAGATAGGAACGAAGTTCGACAAAGAAATCTTTAACTTGTCTTCCCTCTATTAAAAATTTTCTTTTTATTTGCTGTTTCTTTAAAAAGGTGCCCACCATTACTATATGCGGCGTTGGGGTTGGGGAGCGCTGTACACGTTCACGTGCGGGCTCTGTATGGTGGGTTGGCTCATAGACCCTTTCTTCATGAGAAGACGTCTCCGTGCAGCCAACGAGGCTATACAGGAGCGCCGTCGGGAGAACTACGAGAAAGGACCCTCTCCAAAAAGCTTAGGAGTTGCATATCTCCTCTGGCTACCCCCTCTGGGATTTATAGGTGAGCATTCAGCGAACAAAATGTTTTATATAGAGATAGAATAAGATCGTGACATTGCACTCATGTGTGTGCATAATCATACTATAATAATTAACCCGACCGCTCCCTGAGAATCGGTGAACTGCGTGTGTGTAACGATGCAATCACCGACATTGGGTGGATGTGCATTCCTATTTGCTGCGTGACATAAAGAATATTAATTGCGGTGCAATTACCTATGTGGTGGTGTGTGCGAGTTTGTATGTGTGCATGGCCGTTTTGAAGGCAATATAGCTAGAAACTATAAGTCTAATGTCATGTGGCTTAATTCTAGATATTTGTACCTGGTCTCAAAAGAACAACAACAACAACAACAAAAAAAAAGATGACAGAAGGACCGGGTGACCTTCTGTACAGTCATCCGGAAGGTCCGGATGACAGGTCATCCGGACCTTCTTAGTATCAACCTAATACTGTCTAATTAATATTTATGCCTAGGTGCCCATCAGTTCTACCTGAACCGTCCCCGTTGGGGCATGGCGTACCTCTTCACCGGCGGTATCACGTTTGTCGGCTGGTTGGCGGACCTTGTCCGTATGAAGTGGATTGTTGAACGGGAAAACGAGCAGGCGAGGAAACAGCATCAGATGAGACGGGAAGGGAAGCTACAGTGAGTATATGGTCTCCACACCTTGTACACCAATATTGGTGACGTTTTAGACTTAAATTAAAAAAGGGTTACTTGTTCTGTTGAAAGTACCAATATCGATCAGTGTTCGCCGTCGGAAGTGAACGTTAGCTTCGCATTCTGTCTTATTCTTGAAAGTCTCGAGACTAAACGAGATCCTTACATAAATAATCTATTAGATCAAAAGTAGCCCGTTTTTCTCTAATACCAGTAACGTTAATATCGCTCAGGCATTCGCAAAACCCTAGTTTTTATTTTAAAATAGACATGTGTCCCCACATGGTCCAAGACATTGTCTTGGTCCATTACGAATTGGCACTATTAATTAAGACATTTTAGTATTTTCACACGTGTGATACAAAAACAGATAAGAGTTACTCTAACCGCTTTATTGATCATTTATGTACCTATAATTCGATCACTTGACTTTTGTTTTTCCATTTCTCTTTTCAGCATCCCCATTCTTTACTGCACCCTAGACGATGCATACGTTCTGCACCTCAGCATATTCGGGTTGGTGGGCGCCGCGCATTTCTATACCAGACGCATCGGCTTTGGCGTTCTCTATCTCTTTACGTGCGGCCTTTTCGGGATCGGTTGGCTGGTGGACTTCGTCCTCATGAAGAGGCACGTGGACGGATGCAACCAGAAGTTGTCACCGAAGACGGAGATACGGTTGCAGTACGGACCCAACACTCAGGTCGTGGTACTCAATACGAGTGGCTATCCCGGCGGGGTGGTACAAACCGGGGGACCGTCACTGAGTTATCTCTCCACAACCGTGAATGCTACCGGTAGGGAGGAATATATTATCAAGCCTAAGTTTCTGTGAGAAATTATATATAAAATGTTTTTTTCAAAGAAAAGTCTTTTATTAATAAATAATAATTATTATTAACATGATCATAATAATTATATTCGTTATCACTACAACTGAATTAAGTTAGATCGGTCAGGCTTAGGGTTTCCATATGTTATGGAAGTTTCAAATATCAATTTTTCCAAGACGTTCGACATGTCATTGAATTTAAATTTCTGCGGGGGTGACCTAAATGATCTTCCTATTTTTGTCATTGGCACATATTTCGTGGAAGGTAAAATCGTTAAATGTTACAAACACTATTTGCGCTCTAATGATGAAGATGGGATTCTACAATCCTAACCAGTCTATATTGCATGATTGATCGATAAGGGAGTCGACATAAGCCAACCAAACATAAAATTCGTTAAATTTTATGTATCTGTATTTGTGTAATTTTATTAACAAAGTATTACAGTAGAATTTTAGATATATGTCTATACAAATTATGCAGATTTTTTAGTCAAGTTTTTTATTTATAATTGCAGGTGGAGTTGTATCTAACAGTCAGGCAGTACCGGTGTTCCATCATTCTGGCCCAGTAGACCCCCCACCACATTCCGTACCCCCTCCAGCACAGGCGGAGGCAGCGCTACCAGAATGCCAACCGCCTTCCTACGACTCTGTCATGAACGAGCAACAAGAGGCCCAGGGTCCTGTAAATCCAGCATTCACTTTGGACGAAGGGGAACTGGATCATGGGACGCAAACGAAAAAGAGTGAGTTTGGAGTCGAAATAAAACTGTTACGGTAATTTGTCTTGTTTCTGCACAAGTTTGTTGGGGTAAAACATGGCCAGAATTTTAAAGACAAATTGGATATATTGCATATATGTGGCACGTTGTGCCTAGTTTTATATCTACTTTTAGTTGACAGTAGCTAGTTATTGTAAGGAACAGCTTAGTTTAGCTCATGTTATTTTGTACACACTGCCCAGTGTCTAGGAGCTAGTTTCGGGTGAGGACTATGGTGCTTAGGTTCACTCAGCCGTAGAGTACCTAGCAATAGAAGATAGCAATTGTACTTAGATTACCCGTGGCGCCTTGAAGCGTGTAAGCGGTTGTATGCTGCCCGGGGAGTTGAGCAGGTGACGGATACAATAGGTCTGCCAAGAAAGGCCCTGTATAAGAACTGCATATTCCTATTAGTGTACATGCACGTGTGTATATTGTTTTTTTTTTTCTTTTTTCAGGAATGGCACCTGATATTCCCAGTGGCCCTCGATAGCCCTCAAACTTCTTTAGTAAATTTTACTGTGCTAAATATGTGACAACCCTTAAACAGTAGAACTTTTCGTGAAGGACTGTACCATTGGAGATAAAACGTGGTCTCTCAAGGCAGGTGGTCTTTGATGGGAGGTGGGACCTTCTGCCAGGAATATGTGGTCCTTCAAGACAGGCGGTCTCTCAAAACAGGTGGCACTGTATCAACAAAACATGCGACAACATTGGAGACGCTGGTATTGGGATATTCGAGTTACTACACAGCCCAGGACAGTCTGTAGACGACCATGAAAATATCCACCTCGGTGGTCTGACGAAACTTCCCGATGCATCAATCTTTCCAACATGGCAAGATACGTCTTTTATAAATGCAATTTTTGATGCTGCTGCTTTCGAAATGATACTGTGCTGGTTGGTGCATATTTGTCAATATTGGCTGTTGGTCACTTTTGTACTTAAATTGACACAACAGTAATATGTGGCTATGGGGCCCCTTTGGCACATTTCGCGCGGACTTGTCATCGCAATGTACATGTATCTACATTAGCTAAAACATGCCTTGCTGTGGTATGCATAAGAGAGGCTGTGGCTTACGATGATGTCGTCACAGGGTTGGCCAGTAGTGACTGCGAAACATGCGACGACAACTCTATGTACTAAACAGGTTAAGTTTATTTGAAAATGCATTTATGTATTTAGTACATTTCGGGTCTGATAGAATGTACTCTTGTGTATATCATGTTTAATAAAACACGTAGTGAGAAATTGACAATTTCAGTTTATTCCTAGACATGCAAGACTTCCATCAATCATTGTCAAAGGTCACATTCAACCACTTCTCTCTTACCACACTCTTATCAAACTGATAATGAAACTTAACTCTTGGGTTCAAGAATCCAGAGTTTTTCTTAAAAGTATATGGCGATACCTTACTCAGTGGTATGGTTATTTTTATCTGTAACAAATAATGGTTACTAGCGCAAGACAACCATACACATGTAATGCTTATCTTGAAGCACAAATGCATGTTTTGTGCCACATATATGCCCAATATCCACCCAGAAACAAAACAGAAATAATATTTGCATCCATGAAAAAGAAACGATATTACAGTTATTTTAAATGTTACCAGTGTACCATGCGAACCTGGTGTTAAGAGAAGGCATGTTTTAGCGCTACGAAAAATTTGCATTTATTCAAGATCGGGGAATTTTCAAGCCATGGTCTTGCAAGTAAGAACTCGTAAAAGTCACCCGGACGTTCATAAATTACTCATGACAATGTGACTTTAATAAAGAGGGCTCAAATTAAAGGTTTCAACACTTGTCTGTCACTTTAAAATTTTCAAATATGTATATGTCCTGCGCAAGAATGCTGGGTTTTCTTAATATTGTAAGTCACCATTAAAGTCTACCTCACGATGGGGGACCCGGCCTCACAGACAAAATTAGGCATGTAAACAAACTTAATTGCCTTGGCAACCATTGTATTTTCCAGTCTTAAGAGCAGCTTTGGATTTAAGAAAATTATTGAAACTGGTCCAAGAAACAGCATGATATGATACAAATTCCGTCTCTTTATAATTTTTTGCTGACAGAAGGCTCGAGTTCTAAAAGTACTTATAAGTTTTAACTTAAATCAACAATCGGAACGATATGAATGGCTCAGCATCGGATTTGAGTGAAACCTTAGGACTTAAGTATATGTTCAGGAATTGTGGCCCAGATCTACTAACGCAGGAATTGTGGCCCAGATCTACTAACACTCAGTATAAACGATTAAGTGAATAGCAAAGTGTTTTTGACAGTCAATGTATGGATAGACTAAGGCCAGTAGTTTGTAGTGCATGCATAGTAGGTAAGTCCTATCAGCATTCTTGGACCTATACATGTAGAAAAATTTAATTAAAGTGCACGAAGAAAAACCCAGAAATCATTTCTTCCTTTCGCTCATGAAACCACATTCATCTCCTTTGCACACAACAATATGCTGCCTGTTAATATTTCATAAAATATCATCTCAAAACATGGCGACATATTTCAACATATACATGTATACTTGTACAGCACTCCGTCACATGACAGCTATCACGGGTCGGCTTTCCATAATTTGAATGTTCGATCAAACGACGATGTGGCGATGTATTTGTCATCGGGAGAGACGTGAACACAGGTGACCTTGCCTTCGTGACCGGCTAGCGTCCTCAGAGGGCCCCAGTTTGGGTGTCCCCACACCTGGGTGAAAGAGACAAAAGATTAGTGTAGTAATTGTACAGTAGAACCTGCCTTGAAAGACTGCCCCATTGGCCATAAAAATTTGGTCTCTCAAGACATGTGGTCTTTGATGACAGGTTTGATTGCATTGAAATTTGAGACATCTGTCAGGAATCTGTGGTCCTTCAAGACAGGTGGTCTCTTTGCAGTGGTCTCTCAAGACAGGTTTTACTGTAGTTGCGATATAGTAGAGTGACTGATATATACTTTATATTTAGTAATTTTTGGTGCGACGCTGTCGGGGATTGAACTGCAACCTCCCGCATCCTGATTGGATGCCTTAACCATTACACTAATGGCAGGGTTTGAGAATACCATGAACAGTAGACCGTCCCGAAAACATGCTAGACTATAATATTTACTGCCCAAATATCAAACGGTCTGTCCCAAGATTGTAATATTGAACAGAAAGTGTTGCTTTTACGGTGGCCTTTGGACTATCCCGATTGCGTTCTGACAATGGATTTCAATCATTCTGAGGTAAATTTCTAGTCACTGGGAGAGTGCGATGGTGTTAATTTTCCGCCCTGATTTTATGGGACTTTTCATAAACCTTTATTCATACTCTGCTTAAAATGATAAACAAATAATTTAAGTCACAGTATATTTTTATATATCACTAAAGAGTCTTTTATGTAACATGGCATTTCATTATGGCAACAAAACAATTCTCTCTATCGTCTACCGGAAACCTACCTTACATGTGTTATCGTACGACGTAGATACCACGTAATTGCCGCTACCCGCTGGAAAATGGCAGAAAGATAAAACTGGATTTATGCGGAGGGCTAGGAAAAATTTATTCCATGATACCAAGGTGTCACATATTAGAGCAACTTTTTGCTAAGTAATACAAGGTGACACAATGCATAACAAGACAACTTTCAGAAATTCCACTTTTGGGAATTCCAGCCCAGTTCTTTGATACTTGCTAGCATGAAGGAATAATGGAGTAAAGATTCCTGAGAAAAAACTAGAAAATTCTTAAATCGAAGTTTTGACCTAAGTCAGATTTGTAGCCAAATTCTGGGCTTAAGTTTTGGCTTAAGTCAACAATGGCTCCAGCCCCCGGAGCCTTACGTTGGAAGTGGACCTTGGAGACCAGGTTGGTATGAGCCGGGATGGTGTAGACACATTTCCTCTGTCTGAGATCCCAGACTTTCACCGAGTTGTCCTCACTGCCTGTAGCCAAAGTGTAACTGGAATTGAGAGACAAAGAGGCCCCGGGGCCTTGACGATCTGCTTGGCCTTTTGTCAGATGAAACAAACATAGCTTTATTGATAATGGCAATGTAGCTGGGTCAACTTATCTCTAAAGTGCCATATACTTTTAAAATTGGGCAGATCGCCAGAAAAAGTAATCTAAGACTGTGTTTTTAGCCAGGGTGCAACTGGAAATCAGAGATAATACATTGACATAATTGAGATACGTGTAGGGTCAGCAGTGAATCTGCTAATGTGATATAGTTGAGATAGCTCAGTCGGTGGTGCAATTATAATACTCCAAGCAGGTAATTATCCTTGTCCCTACACATGTCTCAGGCTCAAACCTTAAATATGCATCATACCAAACACCTGTATTTTTATACCAACCCATTTGGAGAAAATGCAATGGCGAGGACCGATCGTATATGACCTTCCATGAACATGATGCAGCGACCGGTTCTCAGATCCCACACTCGGCCATAGCCGTCTAAACCTCTGGAAATATAGTACAGTAATGGGAGATACAGTTAAAGCTGGTATAAAGAATAGTCCCTATAATGCTATAATGATCGCTGGGGCTGTAAGGCCAACAGCATCTGATATTATACACATAATTTAGTGTACCACCAATGCTCAATCGGCACATAACTGTCTAGATGCAAACATTTTAATGGCAGTTGAGGTAACATCACGGGAAAGTAAGTCCATGGAACTGAGACTACCCACCCCTCCCCCCCGGGGTCAACGTGGTCTCATTTGAGGTTGATCTTACATGCACTTCTAGGGCGGTCTTGAGTTCCACTATCGACTTACATACAACTTACACTGTACTGTCACTGTCAGACATTGAATATGAAGATATACATGCTACTACTACTGCTACTCCTGCTACTGCTACTACTACTACTGCTACTACTACTACTACTACTACTACTACTACTGCTACTGCTACTACTACTACTACTACTGCTACTACTACTAGTAGCAGTAGTCTTACGTATATTCTACTACCATCAGCAGTTACTATAACTGCTGCTGTTGTATCCATGCCAGCAGTGTGTTATGTACTGACCCTGTGGCTGCCAGCCCGCCGTCGCACTGGAAGCTGATGTCATACACCGGCTTACTGTGGCCCTCCTGATGTAAGATCTCCTCCTGGGCCTCCAGGTCCCACAGCCGCCACGAGTTGTCAAAACTGGGGGGACACACACATAGCAACAGTTGTTAGGGTTGACGGGAGGTGTCAAATCAGGAGAGACACACACACATAGCTACAGCCGTCAGGGTTGGCATTAATGAAGACAAAACTTACTGCTAATATGCAATGAAAGGTTTCCTTTCAGTCCACAACCGCATCCTACTAGTACACCATTGCACAGTATCCCTCCTCAAATATGGGCCTGCTTTTGTCTCTTTTGACAGTGACCACTGGCCACTACTACGAGACACAATTGTCTCTCTCACAAAAGATCGTATTTACTGAGTCAGAGAACCACCATGCCTGGAGCATGTAGGGAGGGGCACAAATCTTGTAAAGGCATTTGGTGCTTTTCTGGCCAAAGGAAACCCTCTTTTGCAGACGGGTGTCCTTAGTAGAGGGATATTACTGCACTGTGTGGCTTTTAACTAAAGCTACAGTGTAACTGATATGAAGTGTGGCCTACCAGCAGGTGCCAAGGAACCTTCCGGATGGGTGATACTGCAGACGCGACACACGGTAGGGGGCGTGACCCTCGATATCAGCGATAGGTTCATCACTGGCAAAACAAATAAATATGGACACTGTTATATGTAACAGAATGTAATCTTCGGCAGGAGGTATACATGAGCAAAACTGACTTAACCGATAAAGCCAGGTTAAATTTAATATTCTCAAAAATACCAATATTAAGAAGGCTTTTCAGTAGTGGCAAATTTGATCTGAATTCAGGAGCTTCTCCATAAACTGCAATATATTCTACCTGTCCAAACTCCATAGTTTCACGGCGCCATCTTGTGAGCAGGAGGCGAGGCAGCACATTGACTCGTCCAGCGATATCGTCGCCTGCGGGTGGAAGACAATGGCGCCAACGTTACAGTCATGACCTGGAACATGGGATAGAAATGAAAATGTCGTTACACAATGTAGTTTAATCTCAACCACACACCACTTAAACAGGTTACACTTCTAAAATAGCCACTGGAGACAAAATTAGGACATGTTGGGTGGCCGTTGTCTTCTTGAAGCACAAATTTGATCCCATGATTCCCATAACATAATGGTATCCCATGTCTCAAGACACAATTCCCAAATACAGCTAAATACTGCCTTTGGACCACCCACAAAATAGACCACCCCAGAATAGGGATATTTTAAACCTCTTGGTGGGAAAATGTTCTGAAGATACCCTAAAGAAGTGAAAAGGTACGCAAACTGGGACGCCTCCTGATTGGTCGAAGCTTTATATGATGGAATGAGATTGGGTAAAGGGTAGTCATATGACCAAGGGTAGCTTGGTTTCTGATGAAACCGACTGCTCACGCTGCAAATTATGGTGTCAAATACCTCCTATTACAGGGTGTTGAAGCAGGGCTCGACAAAGCCAATGGCCCGATGGCCCAGGGCAACACAAACTTGTAGGTGGGCCATTAGAAATGACAGCAGGTGGCCCGATGGGAAACCACAAACCTCTGTATGGCAAACGAATAATACATACATTCTACATGTCGGGCCACCTATTATTTGCTTCAGGCCAGTAACATTTTATTCAACTGGTCCAAAAGGTGCACCAATTATTTCGAGGAATGTAGAGCCCTTTTGAAGACACACCCCCCCCCCATTGACCATAAAAAGGTGGTCTCACAAGACAGGTGGTCTTCAGTGACAGGATGAGTTATACTGAAATGCAAGACCTGCTGCCAGGTACTTAAGGTCTTTCAAGACAAGTGGTCTCTTATGGCAGTGGGCTCTCAAGAGTCTTGAGAGACCACTTACCTTGAAAATTAAGACCACCCACAATTTAGACCACTTTGGCCTCGACAATGTATGGTTCTAGTTCCAGGGTTTCGTTATATTTGTGGTATGATGTCTGGCGAGACCGCTTACCTCTAAGAGTGAGTAACTCCTCGCAGTCCGGCACAGACCACAGCTTACACAACCCACTCCTGGAACACACATACATGACATACTATACCGGCTAGGGTTCGGGTGTCCAGAAAATCTTAAGTTAAAAGCTGTTCTTAAGCACGGGAAAGACATTTTTGCTTATAATGCAATTATACTTCAATTTACTTCTTTTTACAACTAGACAGTCGGTTGCTGTGCAACGCGATGGGGCATCCCGGTTGGCCAAAAATACACCCATTTTAACACTCCGGGAATGCATTTTTTAGCTACTTTTACTCAAAAAACGGCCATAACTCAGTGAAAATCCACCATATATGCATAAAATTTAACCTCTTCTGACGACTACCTGTAAGAAGCTTTTCCTAAAAC
>JAAUYG010261851.1_pt1 | contig 10334 bp, 7 predicted proteins | sample 7278091 | NCBI WGS metagenome assembly JAAUYG01 (sample SAMN14350201, study PRJNA611818) | marine sediment metagenome | isolation source: surface marine sediment (0.6m) | place: French Polynesia: Moorea | collected 2018-08
ATAACTTCAGAGATAATCGATGCCACAGACGGACGGACGGACGGACGACGGACGGACGGACGACGGACGACGGACGAATTTCGATTTCATGAGCTCTGCTGACATAGTCAAGCAGAGCTAAAAATCCGCCGCCTATTTTTGTGAGGACCATTGGGAGGAAAATTCAGGACAAGTTTCAAAACTTTTGACTGCCATTTTCGCTCCGATTGGGTCCCATGTTAACGAATAAGAATAAAATTCGTAAAAAAAAATTCAAACTTTTTTTTTTCAAAAATGAAAAAAAAAAACGTCTGGCATATGGCCCAGGGGAAGCCACAACTAAAATTTGACAGAAATCCATGCAATAACTTCAGAGATAATCGATGCCACAGATGGATGGACGACGGACGAATTTCGATTTCATGAGCTCTGCTGACATAGATAAGCAGAGCTAAAAAAAAAAGAAAAGTCTGCAAAATAAATTTTCCTTTCAATGTTAATAGCAATGTTAAATAACCTTCACATGAGTATCTCTGAATCCATCTGTATATCAATTTTTGGAAGGGAATTTGTTGGCTGATATGTTTGAAACTTCTTCCATATTTTCCTGTGTTAGCCCAAAAGACAAAAAAAAGTTCATGGAAATTCCGAAAGTAAATCTAAGAAAAACGACACTGTGCTAGTAACATACAGTACACCCTCCTATAAAATTTGAAACAAATGTACCCCATATGCCCCATTAGCCTACTGGTTGGAGCATCTACTCAGATGTGGAAGACCGGGGTTCAATGCGTGATGGCATCAGACAAAGAAATTAAAATTGGGAGATTTGCATTCAACACTAATGTCAGAATTAGGCAATCCGCTGGCCAGCTGAGTATTTTATAGCTGACTACGGGTCTTTCACTCCTTAAACACATACAGGAATATACCTTAATGTTACCTAAATGACATGGATAGGTTGAACGTCAACCTAAAATACGACCTCTCCGCCATTGGTCTTTGACAGGATAAATTTTTCCAAATGTATACCACTTTCAAAATTAAAAACTTTCAGGATGAATACATAATGAATATGTGATTGAAATCTTACATGCAAGATGTATGTACCCATGTATATAATCTGGATATATTTACAATGTTTACATATATATATATATACTACATATTTACATACTGTATGTGCCTTTTATTATTATAATTTTTTTTTCAAGTACATGTAGGTAGCTTTTGAAGTCAGGTCCCCAAATCATTGTTTGTATCAGTATAGGTACATACTGTATATGCCTTTTATTACAGTAAACCACCTACCTCAGTGCTATTAGCCAGCAGTACATCTTCCAGCCAATCATAATCATTTAGTCCATTCATGCTTTGACTGCTGAGGTAAATGAAATTTTACTGGTGCTTTGTGAAGCATATGGATCCCTTCCAGTGCTGTCATGTATTCTGCTGATCTCTTTTTTCATGATTTCTTGATTCATGGAAATGGGCAACAGTTTTATTCTTTGGCAGAATCTCTGGCGCTTGAAGAGTTCATTTTCCTGTGGCTGAGCCTCCTCTGCGCAATCGTCTGTTTTCAGTGCAGTGGACACCAGAGGCATAAAGAAGTCGCACCTGGTGCATTCCCACATCCCTTTGCCGCGGTTCCTCAAACACTCCAGGCAGGCAGTAGGTTACAGCAAGTGCCTTAAGGGGTGGTGGCTCACTGCCAGCAGGGACAGTAATGCCGGGAGGGGCAGGTCTTGCCGTTGGTGCCAGTGGCAGGGGCATGAATATAACAGGATTATTGAAGCAGATTATCAGATCTGGATCATGGGATGAGATGGCACAGAGCCTCCATTGCCATGGCAACTCCTGGGTGGTCTCTCAGATGACCAGGACAACCCTGTACCCTACCACGCTTGTTGAACTTTGGATAAGAGTCCTTTAGATTCCATGAAGCGTTTTGATTTATGGTGAAAGGCTTTTTTAGATGCTGTCTCAAAGAAACCATGATTGCAGAAGATATGTTTTTGGCCCAGATATGTGATATACTCTTAGTGGCCACTCTCAACAGAGGCCACCCTCTCTAATTCTAATATAGTAAGGCCATAAATCTTTTTCTGCTACTACTATCAATGTATTTACTTCTCCCTCTCACCAAAGGCCACCTCTCTAATGTGGCCAGTGGCCACAGTTTCTTGTCAAATCGGGTCTGCTTATTCATGTTATTAGAGAGAGACCACTGTACCGGTATTGAGTTTCTGCAATTTATAGATTCGAGCACGTGCAAGTGCTAGATATATTTTATTTTATGCAGCCTCATTGTGCTAAAATAAATATCTTGCCCATATTTCTGCGAATATTATGGTAAAGAGGGAAGACGTTTTATGGTATAAACTGATTCTCCAGTGCTTATATTTGACAAGTCCATTGAAATAACTGTGTCCCTTTAGCGGGCCCTGTAAGTCTGTGCTGTCAACTCTATATGTAGAAAATAATGACCCAAACCGAAGCGTTGAATTGATTTAATAGTGGCGACACAACAAGAGTATCCCTTGGTAACCAAGCTGGAAGGACAAATGTCGTCAAGGTATTCGAGGCCGGTATTAAAAGATTCAGGCCTTGCTTTATTTTCAAAAACCTAAACAATCAATTTTTTTGTAAACATCGACACAGGCGCCCATTAAAGGAAGCCTTGTATTGCATGTCGCTTTAAGATATTAATCATTATTTACTTAGTAACAGTTACAAAATATGGGGCAACGAGATTTCTTTTACATTGAGGGTGTCAAAAAATCTCCAACAATAACTATTTTAACGTAATTTATGTTAAAAAGAGAAACCTTTATTGCCAGATTTGTGAAAATTATTGGGAATGGGTGGCAAGGGGAACAGTGGGATGTGTTATATGACAATACCAGGCAAAGTGGGAATTGTTGAATTTAGATCTTGCATAGACGACTGGATTTTGGTCGGTGCGCAAACAGGCGTGTTATAATATTTTATCAAACACTAATAGGAAATCATGTGCGGCGAGTCCAAATACACCATCAGATTGACCTTAGGTGACCTTGAAATGTCAAAGTCAAGGTCACTCAGACTTTGAAGGCTTGTATCTAGTAAAGAAGGCGAGCTTGGCCATATGTTACTACTACCGGTAAACACATATAGGAATCAGATATGGGAAATCCAACTGTGCCATTAGATTGGACTTTTAAGTGACCTTGAAGGTCAAGTCAAGGTCAATTAGATTTTGAGCAGTAGGAGATCTGTACATAGTTGGTAGTACCTTATATATATTAATCTGGATGTCACATAAGAGAAATTGTGGGTGGGCGGGCGGGATTTCCCGCTCTTCCAGCTGAAAATTGGCTTGTTCTTGTTGTAATTGGCTTACATTAGACTGCAATATTTTAATATTTTTTCAAGTCCCAAGAAAAAATCTAATCACCTAGAGATTGAGATTGGCTGATATCTCAGCCAATCAATTAAATTTCTTTTTAATAGAAATTTAATTTCTGTTAAATTTTAAAAAAATCCAGCCCTTCTGCTATTTGCATCCAAGTACTTATCAGTTCAGCAATTCGAAGATTGTCGCCAAATAACTTTGTTTAACAATAATTACACTTAACTTAACCATTTTCAAAGTCCATCCTTGGTTTTTAAAAACTGCTGGTTCTCAATCGCTCTTGTCTTATACAGCAAACACTGGCACTTGCAGAGCTTTCAGGAACTTTGCAGTTTTTGCATATTGACTTACCCAGTCAGACCTTTTGCTGTCCGAAAAGTGTCGGTGGTTTTCTTGTAAACACTTCAGGTAGAGGCACGCTGAAGATGTTCTTGATATTTTTAGACAAATAAGATAATATATGTAGAGGTTCAAATTTGGAGCTTAGATTTTCAAAGAACTATGTGCATCATAATACATTGTATGTTGAATCATTTATGCCTATACTTTTATGGATTTGATGCTGTACTCTCATTATATCACTTTAGGTATTATATAAAAATTCAAACATGCTAAGTACCCTTATGTATCTTTGAGCAGTGTCGAGTGTCGACCAATCAGCAGCTAAGAATGTATTGACTTGTTTTGTGCCTTCCTCTGTGGCACCATCGCCCAAAGCAGCATGAACACGATGAACACAGTGTGTGCCTGAGTGCATGTCTCAGATAACACTTGGAGCATGCACTCAGAAGTTTCCACCACCACTTTTAAGGCCCTTGCTGCCTAACTGAAGTCTTAAGGGCTTCCTATGCCATCTGTGCCTGTAAACATGGAGGTTTTCTTACCTCACTGCAATGCTTGAAACTGATTATAGGTAATCTGGATAGTTCCACTGAGCCCGTTGAAAGCTTTCTGATCTGGTGCTTTGCTTTTGCTGGCTGCCAAGGCATAGTGGCATTATCTGACTGCCTCCGGGGCTTGGTCATTGCTTTTCCTGGCATGCACGAAAGCCCCAGGGAACAGTTTTCTTTTACTTTTTTAACTCGATGTAACACTGTATCAGCAGAGTTAATGCACTCATGCAGAGTTACAGACATCCACCACCATCTGTGTCCATCCATCCATCCATCCATCCATCCACCCATCCATCCACCCATCCACCCATCCATCTACCCATCCGTCCATCCATTCACCCATCCATTCACCCATCTATCCATCCATGATCCATAATAAAACTCAGTTTCGAGGGAATTTTTCGTTTTTGAAAGGAAAATGTTTTCATTGTTCATACTTCAAAATGTAGTAGGTACTTCTCCCAGAGTTATTTGTTTTCAATCAAAGCATATTGCACAGGCTCACACTGGTGGTCCCCCATTCAAAATATGTCTGGGAATTTGACATTTTCTGATTTGGATGAATTGTTTCCCTTTTTAGCTTTGACTCAGGCAGAGCTGATGGATAATACTGAAAGCCTGCACTGTCCGTCTGTAATCTGTTGTCCATTGGTTATACTGGTAGTTATAGGAGCTGTCCAAGACAGTTCAGTCTATGTCTCTTTACAAGTTTTGCCCCACAACATTGCATTTGTCCTTTGAACACTACTAGGAAGTTGTATATGGAAAACACAACTGCACGAAAAAAAAAAAAATTAAATTTGACCTTGATTTTTCATGACGGACAAATTTTATGCCAGTCATATTTTGAGACCAATGTATCTAAGGAGTGTACAGTTCAATAAGTGGGACACTAAGCAGGAATTCATATACAGTTGTATAGGAAGTCTTAACTGTTAGAACTGACACAGAGACATTGAGAACTGATCGAAGAGTTTTCTTTGGTCCGAACACAATCTGTAGGGGCAGATAAACCTTGTGTAAAATTTATCATATTCTGAAACATGCACTGTCCATCCTAAACCTGGAGGAGTCCAAGAAGATCCTACAAACACTGACAAATTGATTTGCATGTAGCTTTACAAACATAGACCCATTGTGTAGCCAGTGGAGTCATAAGTTATGGTCAAGGCATATGTGCAGTATTTGTTGGAGCGTGTATTTTGTACTTGACCTGATTAAAACTCAACTTTGTTAGTGTCTTGAGTTTTACAAAGTTGAGATTTTGGACTCCTGTTGATATATTTATCAGCCTTATTTGTCATTTGGACGTGGTAGTCATTCTTAGAATTATTTGGATGAATGTCAATTCCAGTTTTCATGATACTGCATATTTATACCGAGGTAGAAGAATCCTCAGTCAGTGTGATATTCTACAAGGTATACCCGGTATATACCAGAAAATATGTACAATTTTTTGTGCCTTAATATCTATGTGTACTGCCAAGTCCGGGTAACTTTACTGGTCCCAGACTGAGCCTTTCTTTGTTCACCCAGGCATTTAAGCCTTGATCTCTGTAGAGCCCGGATAATAATACTAATATAAAAAATATAAAACTCTTTAAAAAATAAAAAATAATAAAACTCTTTATACAAATGTATCAGTCAGCAGAATTACTGCTCTTGGTATTGTCAGAATTAGTATATACCGGTATGTAACATTGTGTAAAAGTTCATTTCAGTCAGGTCAGCAGTAAACATTTAACAATTTTTGTGCAAGTCAATTAGGTACACTAAGAAAAGTGGTTGCATTCCACTGTTCGTTTTGCATTTGAAATCAGGGTTGATAAGTGATAAAAAATCATTAGAATCACTTGCTTCCCAGTCAGACAGTTTTCTTAACCATGAAAGTCTTACTGGCTTGTCCCCTGCCTTTTTCTGTCCATGGAAATGTCCGTGAAAAAAAAAATCAGGACACCATACCAGTAAGATCTGTTATTTACATGCTGGGCTTCCATTCTGATCAGGAATATGATGATATTATATGGGTATACCCAGTTGGACATGTTAACACTGATCTGATGATGAGAAAAAGACTCACAACAGAAGGCCGAGTGAAGTATGGCTTCTGTATCATTTTGTATTCAGACAATCATGTAGCTTGAAAAAAAGGGCAGTGTTACCATGATGCAAGATAACAGGGTTAAACTTTCTGTTGTGGTGTGTTTTTTCAGGAATCTTGGGTTCCCCACGAACATGTTTGCATGCTGTGCTGAGTATCCTCAATCAAGGTTTGGAATCTCACGCTGGACCCTCCTGTATCCAGAACTTCCCTCGCCTGGCCGATCTGGCCTATCATCTCATCTACAAATTGTGTGCAAACCAAGAAACGTCAGGACCTACCATGCGCTATCTGCGAACCCATGATTTTTTGTATAGGCACCTGCAGCATCTGCCATTTCAGACCCAAGGTACAGGAAAATTAACACACACACACACCCTAACCCCAGGGGAAAAAATGATAAAATGGTGCTTTAAAGTTTTCCAAATTCTTGCAGTGAGATGATATGCGTTTTGGGAAAATCCCATCCCCAATGATGTAACTCCTGTAACTGCATCATTGTGGCATTGATAGATATACCTGTAAACATAGCTTCTGGAAACATTAGCTGAGTATATGATCACAATATTTTCGCAATTGAAGATGGCCCCTTGAAATATTTTTTTGCAATTGAAGATGGCCCATGGAAATTCAAGAAAATTTTGGGAGCAGGAAAAGATTCTGATCTACAGTATTTCTTGTACAGTAATACTTCTTCTACTGTAACTGTATTATTGTTACTTTTACTGCTACTCCTGCTACTATTACCACTGGGACCGCCACTAATGGTGTTGCTACTGTTGCAACTATTCCTAGCTAATCCTATCTTCTGGTCCTCATGAAGACATAAAGATAATCCTTTTATAAAGGCTGAACTCAACTGATTAAACTGTGAAGTTGATAGTTTTGTCACAGTTGATAGTTTTGCCGTTCTGCCATTCTGTTCCAGATTCCAGGATGGCCTCAGAAACCTTATTGCTGAGTCAACAGTCATGGCTGCTGAAAGCAGCTGCCATCGAGCTAAGATTGACATCTGTCAATCACCAGAGATCTCATACGCAGCGTCTACTAAACCTCTTCTTGGATGACACCCCAAACTTCCAGCAAAAAGGTCAAAAGTTGCGATGAGACAACTGATGACACAAACCCTGAATTTGTTGTCATCTTTACTTTTCCCAAAAGCTTTGAGAATGATCATGGTGTAGCAAGAGTCCATTTAAATACGAACAAAAAATGAAATGAGGGAAGCAAAGGAATAAATAATAGAATGTGCAAGTAAATGAGAATCATTTGACCCATCGTTTTTCTGCAGTTTAGAAACAGCAACTTATTTATACAGTTGAGTGAATTTTGCCTTGAATTCCGGCCTTGGATTTGGAAGTATAATTGTAAACTTATTGATCTGTATTTGTAAGTAGAAAGTGACATCTCTACACTGCTGTATTAAACTTCAAACACCACAAACTACAATCAGCTCTTTGAAATCGGAATGCCTAAATAATCAAGAAAAAGAAACAGCAATAAATTTATCTGTATACATCAGTGGGCTTGAGTTGAGAGAGTGAATAGAACACAGCATTAGTACCATTTCAGTCTTACTCTTAGTGAATATCGGTCCGTGTCTGGAAAGGCTCATTTTAGACAAAGCAGTGACCAGTTGCTGTATTTGAGGGTTTGTTTACCCACTTCCAGTGTTGCAACCAGATGGGACCTTTGACAATGATTACACACAGTATGACCTTGAGTTCTCCATGTACAATGCATCAGGGCTACAGTACCAGTCTACTATAGCAGGTAAAGAGACTTGTTTGGTTTGGATGGAATTTGTGATTCTAAATCAACAAAAGATACCACCTTGATCCAGCTGCAATGCTCCAAGGTATTTTAGGTATCATGGCATCTTATTTAACAATCCGATCAGGGCAACTCTGTAAGTGCTGTGCATAGGATTAAAGGTATCAACTTTGTAAGAATACCTTGAAATATGATCAACATGAGTAAATGTGATGATTGTAAGAATTTTTCTGTTAAAACTTTAAATGTAAAGAAAGATTTTCAGACGACTCCTTCCATGAGGAAATGGGGGTCGTTGTAAGAAGTGTGGTCTCTGGTAGCGGATCGCTAGTAGTTACAAATTCAGGACAGGGAAATGTAGCTTCTAGTTCTTTCTGCTCAACCTCTGAATGATTGCACTTAATATATGTTAAAATATGGTCTTTCAACACGTTCAAGACAGTGGATCTCTCACATTGGTGGTCTCACGAGACAGTTTCAATGTACCAAAATATATGCATATAACTAGCTACATTACAACCAGATGGTATTTTCACACACCGGTATATGTAGTTCATAATTTATGGATAATAAAAGATTGCATGTACACCTTTACCAGTGGAGTTTTCTACAGTTAGATCTGTTTATTCCAGGCAGTCAAACACGCCGGAAGCTACTCAGCATCCTCGACGCAATAGACTTTAGCCAGGACTACCCCGAACCTCTCAAGCTAGAGTTCTTCAACCCGACCTTAGTGGAGCAAGTGGCAGCTGCGTGTGAGACGAGGAACGACCATGGCACCCAGCTCACCAATGTCCGCCGTCTTTACAGGATACTCACGTCTGAGCTAAACACTCCACAAGGGCTATCCATGGGTCAGAGACCTTTGATGATGCAGGTAAGTAAGCAAAATTTTTGAAACTCTTGTCAAAAACACTAGGCTATTGATTGAAAATTATCCTATATATACATGTGAAGGCCACCTAGTGAAAATGGGGATTTTTCATATTCAGTCTGACACAAAATACAGTTACAGATTCTATAAATAATCTGCAGCTCCTACATGTTAAGTTAGGGCTGGTTTTGGAGTAAAATAGCTCAAAAATGTATTCACAGAGGCCAAACGCAATGAAGGAAACCTTGTATTGGCCTGGTATTTTAGGAAAACCTTATAAACAGTCTTCAGGACAAGCCTAGCTTTTATTTTTGAGATGGTAATTTTCTACATTTTTCTTTGAGTTATTTGAACAACAAGTTTAATTATTTTTCCCAACATAAATTTTTACATTTTTCTTCGGGTTATTTGAATAAAACAACTGGAAAATTAATTTGGGAGTGAATGTTTTTATATGTTTATGTTTTTTATGGTTCATTAATCACAGTCAAGAAAAAGCCCAGTTGGGCTGGTATTTTTCAGAAACATACTTATTCACAGTCTTCACGGACAGTTAACAAGTGGTTTTGATTGCAGTATTTGATTGAGTTTTTTGACTAAAATTACTTAAAATGTTTGTCCCAGGGCCTAATAAACTTTTCCCATTCTTGATAACATGGGTATTTTCTCTAACTGGGATGCCTGCCTCGCGTTACACAGTAACCGACTGTCTAGTCTCTGAGACTGTTAAACACTGGCTAGAGTCCTATTGGGAGCCTGGAGAACAATCCTCATTCTGATGGTTCATTGCTTGTCTGGTGATTGTATACAGATAATCGTAGGAAATCATATGTAGTGAGTTCAACCATGGTATTAGATTTCACCTTGTGCGACCTTGAATGTCAAAAATAAGATCAGGCAAATTTTAGCCCTTATGCCTAAGTACAGGCCTAAGTTACACCGCATACCGTATTATTGGACAGTGCAAGAAACTTCTATACAGGGGAGTGTTTGACAGTACCATTACATTTGTCCCCAAATTGACCTTGGTGGCTACCATATAAAGGAGCAGAGAATTATCTGCTGCTGTGACAATGGTTTCAGCTAGGGCATTTAAGGGCAACTTGGGGAAATATAAGGCGGTTGTGGGCAATGGATCGGTCTAATTCATAGTGAAGCAGATACCCCAGTTTTAATATATAGTGAAAGAACCTGTAAGACAGGTGATTTATGCAAAATTGCTTTTAACTACGCTCACATCAGGTCCTAACTTTTGCATGATCGTAGCAGAGAATGCAGCACCAGCTAATAACCGGCGTTAAACCCCCTAAAACGCCGTAA
>JAAUYG010018635.1_pt1 | contig 10333 bp, 2 predicted proteins | sample 7278091 | NCBI WGS metagenome assembly JAAUYG01 (sample SAMN14350201, study PRJNA611818) | marine sediment metagenome | isolation source: surface marine sediment (0.6m) | place: French Polynesia: Moorea | collected 2018-08
CCACATTAATATCAAATGACACAGTATACACGAGTTAGGTACTTACAAAGAAAGATACAGACGATAGGATGTTCGCTATAACAATATCGTTGTCTTCTGGCACAAACTGGCATAGCTCGAGGTTCGATGACCTTCGCATTAGTTGTTTTGTCTAGAGGATGAATTTTGTAGAGCGAGTTCTGAACAGTTCTCGAGTAACACGGGCAACTGTGATAAAGTTAGCAACTTCTTGCAATGTTTTCCCGACGTAACCGCGAGCTTCTCTTCTTCAGGGCTATGGAGAACTTCCCAGCTTCCGGCGTCTTCTTTGTGGCTACACTGGCTTGCCAGCTTCTCGAAGCGACAAAATCACACGACGGAGATTTATGGAGAACGTATCCTCCTGACAGCATACATACACAGTCCTGTTTGGCTCCACGCCAACCTTATTCAGTGAAGCGAGTATTGAGGAATCCCCTAGAAACGCCCAAGCAGTAATCACCAACTGATCACTGCTTAGAACCCACGGCACCAATAGATTATTCCTCGTCTCCACAGCTGTCTAATACGTCACTGCTTTTCTTCAGAGGTTCCGACTTCAATTGCGACTCCCTGGATACAATCCAGTCTTACTTCTTGGTTTCATGTACCAATATTTCTTCCGACTGAGCCCCTCTGTCCGTAGTAGTTAACGCCCACTTTCGTTTATGCAACGATGCTGGAAAGTCTACCAGCAGTTATTTTGACAACCGTATTTATACCTGAAAGCTTCGAACTTTCTAGAAGTTTGTGGAATCATTCAGTATATTCTGATGCAATACCTTAGAATATTCTAGTAAATTCGCAACCTTCACTATGTAAACAGATTGTCTGCAGATTGGCGTTTTACGTTTATAAAGCGAACATCGTGTTTTTTTTTTCATCCACAGAACATTATGCGTTGACATTTTCGTACATTCAACAATTCGTACTACAACATTAATGAACAATAATACTCCTACATAACAAAGGGGAGAAGTATTTTTTTATTTGCTTTACAATTTAGGACTGTCATTTTTTTCCAGAGGACGTCGTCCAAATCGGGCTGTTAGCTGTTCACTTTATACACAAACAATATAATCCTTCCAAAATAGACGAAAGATTTTGAATATCACGACGAGTATGACATCTATGAGAATCTACAGAACATGCCTTTCTTTGGCGTCAAAAGACAATGAAATCGGTCCACAAAGTTATTCAAGTCAGTTGCTAATGCGGCAATTTCCCGGTGTTCCTAACCCTCATTACTTGGTATAATTTACAGCCGTACGTACAAACACTCCCTGAAACACATGCACACAGACACACACACACACACACACACACACACACACACACACACACACACATACCCGTGTTCACCATGACACAAGCAGCTTCTCGTGTGACCAAAAAAAAACACATGATGCACATATTTTTATTCATTTTTATTTTTATTTTGGGGGTGGGGGAGAAGTAAATTAAAGCAATTACACACAAATGTAGACACGGCGGCAGAATTCCGAATAAATGGAGACCTCCCGTGTATCTGGATTTTTTCTCTGTAGGTTTATGTGGCTGTTTCATCAGGGCACAGACATTTAAAATGCTTTGAGATTTCAGCTTCGTTGAAACTCTTGATAATATATTTTGCACAGAACAGCCGAAACTGGAAAGACTGCCAAATGCAGGTTGTCTGTAGTTATCATGCGTTTAACTCCATTGAGTTGAACCGTTGGAAAGCATGGCCAAGAACATACAAACACATACACATTCACATACACACATACACACATACAAGCACGTATGCACGCACTCACGTGTGCACACACGTAGGAATATCACAGGAAACAATATTACTTACTGTTGAAAAAAGAAAATGCACTATCTTGTTTTCAGCAAATGGCCATGCCTTCGAGTGATGAGACGGATTATCTTTCGAAGCATTGCGGATATTTTGCAAATTAATTTGGCGACTGCAATTGATGTGATATTTCACTGCTCCAAAGTATTCTTTCTTCGTAACTACATAAATGTTGCATAAATTTAGCATACAATATTGTTGTTAATGCAAGATTGTTAAATGTATTGCACGGTGCACTGTTAATACGCATTTGCGTTATATTTTGACATAATTGCAAAGTTGTTAGTAAGTTTGGATAATATTTCAGAACCCGATGACATATTTTTCATCTTTAATTTTTTACTTCTCTTCAATGGAAATGCATTTTGAAGTTCACGCGCCAAATTTTTCAAATTCTCCATGTGTTATATTTTTGATTACACGGAGTAAACAGTCTCTCTATTTCTGTCTCTTGCACTTTCCGTTAAAATTAGTTATAAAGAATTCATCTGTTATGTGAAAAATAACAAGTTGATCTTTTTCCTGCATTTTCTTGAAAAATGCAACTTAAACTTTCAAAATATGTATGGATTTCAATTTTTTTTTTTTGGGGGGGGGGACATTTACTAAGCCTTGTATCTTCGTGAATTGTATTGTATCAATAATTTGTTAGAATTTATAAATTGAATTTTATTCTTTTGGCCCTGCGCAGACTCAGTTATTTCAAAACTTCAGAATATGGGCAGCAGGTATTCGAAGCGGGGAGCGAAATATTCGAACGTACCAAATTTTAACCAGGGAGACTAAATCTTCACTCCTGTCTTGAATACTGACAGTCCCCCTGACCACAGTATTGCAGCCATTCTGTTTGACCCGGCAGATTTCATGGCGGTCTACAAAGTTCACCAATCGATTGTCAGTGCTTATTTGAACTCCAATTCCAAGTATCAGGTGTACACGATGTCCTTGATTCAACGATCAATTATCGCCCACGTTCATACAACATGCGTGCTTCGAGAACCTGTCCTTTGCATCAGAACGTATTTCAAATTCTAAATGCTGCAGAGGAAATTGCTACGACGAATTTACCCAGAGTTCCCACGTCCGTGTTTTTTTTGCCACTGACGTTGTAAACATTACTATCGATTGCTAAATTGCCTCCATACCTGGCTGTGGTGTTTGTGAGACCTAGATTGTGTGACAACTAGCGGTTTGCCCGTTGCAGCAAGGGTACCAACCTTGGTCAGTGGGTTCTAATTCCCCGTAGAGACATATTCTCTAACATAACGGTTGTGTAATTGATGGGATTACAGCGGATACTTATTAATTCTACTGTGGCACATGACATTGTCCTGGTACATGTAACAGTAACTTGCTCCGGCATCACAGTAGGACAAAACACGCTGAAAAAAAATGCATATGCAAATTCTTTACCGGACATTAGATTTACACTGTAAAATCAGGATGCACGTTTTATTTGCTAGGTTGAGTCCGTTTTTCTTTACTGTTCGCTTTGGGATGGCGGCTACTGTAAAAAGCTTGAGGTTTCATGAAAACAATACCAAATGTGCAGGAACCAGTTATCTCCATGGGCCTCTTACGATGAATTTGATGTAATCTATGTAATCTATATTTTTCTAGAGTTAGCACAGGATTGTAAATCGGGCTTCCAATATATTAATGTAGGTTTATACTATCCTATCCCAGCAACAGACTTCCACAGGCACTGCTAAAATTCCAGATGAAGCTGAATATTTGGAAGCAAGGATTTGAATGTTTCGAACCAGTGTACGACAAATTGAAGCTTGACGGCAAAATTTTGCAACGGATAAAATGACACACGGCCCCATTAATTAATTCCATACATCAGGAAGCTTGCCAAGATGGCGTTTTGCACCTTTTCAATTTATTAGGCATCTACTTTTGGCAATTTTTATTTGCCTGGCCTTTGATATATGATCCCTGCGTAAGTGGGTATGTTCCTGTAGACAGTAACACTTTACGTACAGATGAAGCAATATTTCACACTTTATTAACACTAATAACGAGGCCCACAAATCTTTGCACTCTGCTGGACGACGGCAGTAGGTATGACCAGTGAAAACATCAGTCATAAATGACATTGATGCCCGATTACTGATCATCGATCAGGTATGGGACAATACGAAGTTTCCGGCTTTCCGCAGCGCGCCGATGACTGTAACGCCCACATACATAATTTTTTAGCGTCGCTCCCCGCGGCATGCGCAGGCATTGGCGAGGTGTCAGAGGTTCCTTACGTCGGGCTGCCAATGCCCTTCATAATGTAAAACAATCCCAAATTTAACATTGAGGCTTATCTATTCACGTAACTCAGTCACTTGTTCTGTCTTTTGTGCCATTACATGTAACTGGTACTGGGCTCCCAGTACTTTATCACTATTATCGACTGTTTATCCTGTAACATTCTAATATTGTCATATGTTTACAAGTGCATGCCGTATATACCCTGGGGTTGTACCACTGTTACACCCTCTGCGTGACTCCCTACACGGATTTCACCCTACAAGTCAGCGGGTGGCGCCCGCAAATTTACTTCATTCCCAGACTAATAAGTCTGGTTGTTTACGCTTCAGTCTACCGCTTTCAGTCCCGGGGCACTACTGTTGCCCCACACTTAAAGTTTCTACAGGTATTACCCTGCCTGTCAGTTTCTTCAGGTCACAACTTGACCTGCTACTTTCACGTGTTACCTCAGTTTTCCAGCTTTGCCTAGTCATTCTGATTACAGTTTTTTTTCTTTTCTTCAGATCAGGTGTATGATATTGGTATTTTCCAGTTTCAGCCTGTGCCCTCGGGTCATTGATATAACCGGCACTTTAAACCCACGTTATGTGCCAGTATACCTACAACGGTCCTTTCTGTGTACATGCTTGTATGTTTAAAGGGTTTCTTTCATTCATCAACTCCAAATTATGACATAAAATCCAACCTTCAACCAAATCAGTTGTCCAAAATTATAATATATATTTACGTATTATTCCCAACTTTTTCTCGACATTGCCCTATGTCATTGTTCAAGTATTTACAAAAATCCCACTTTAAGTTCCCCCAAGCACTATTCTCCAAGTTTCACTTGTTCTGCCGCTAGCTTCTGTTTGCAGACATCATGGGACGAACCAGAAAGGGCCCGTCAGCCCAACCCCAGCCCGCCGCCAAACGCCGTCGGCCAGCGACATCTAGCAGCCCAAGCCGGGCCCCGGGGACCAAGAAGCGATGTCCAGACGGCGTCTCTCTGACGGCCCTTGTCACCCAAGCAGCGGATCTCGCAACAGAGAAAATCACGGACCGGCTGTCGATCTTAGGCGTCATACCGGAAACTACAACAAACCGACAAGAAGCAGCGACAGACAACCCAGGTAGCGATAGCTGGGGAATCGGTGGACACCACTCGGGTGGCGGAAGAGACTGACAACGCCCTGATATATGGCACAACAAAATCAGGTGGGTCTGCTTCTGCGGATTCAGGCGTTGCCCTCTCCCACCACATGTCAACAAGCCCTAACCCGTTGGGATTCCATTTGGATGAACGACAGCGAGATAAAATATGGTCCAACCATTATGTCGATTTCAAAACCCTACTACCTGGTTTTACCAATGAGCAATCTATTAAAGTTGCTACCCGACCAAATTCACCTCCAATTCTCCAAGTTCCTCTAGAGGCATCATTAACATTGATACCTGGAACACACCGAATAGTATTTATCACTATGTGTACACCCAAAAACTCCCAGTGGGCCTCTCAGAGTCTTTGCTAAAATACGCGGAAACAATGATTATCCGGGATTTGAACAAACGCTTCGGTCCGCATGGTTTCGCTATGATGAGAATTTCCGCTCCCTCTGACAAATGGACCCAACATTTCCTTTTGACCATATCAATACTGAACTTTGGATGAAAGCTGCTTCATTAGGCCAAATGTTGACAACAGTCCCAATGCGTTTTCGCAGGCGACTTAGTTCCTCCACGCCACGAGGATACTGTGTTTCATACAACAAACCGGAAGCCTCCTGTCGCAATAACCCCTGCCCCTGTAAGCACGCATGTCACAAATGCCAAGCCACCCATCCGGCCGTGCCATGCCAGGCTTCCACGCCCGCAACAGCTCAACGCTCTCCCGCTGTGCATGTTGCTTAAAGCCTGGTGTGAATGCATTAAATGAGAAAACAAGTGTAAATTCTGCTTTCAATTTTGACCAGCTTATAGAAAAAAGGTGCATGGAGTTATCTCAGTCAACGATAATTATATTTCATATGGCACAGATTTTCTTTATATCTTGTATGGTGACCATGCAGGACCTCATTTCGAACAAAGATTTGCAGTGCATGGCCGTACTAGGTTATTTATATAAAGATACATTTGTTTTAATACAAGTCAAGTGTTTCCGCTTACTTTAGTAAATACAGGCGTTTAAACATTAGGGAAGTTTTAGCTGACAACTAATGGCTTTAGGCAAGGAAGCCCTTTGCCCTCTATTTCAATCACAAAAGTTTAATATGGATACACAGCTGTATAAATAGTGTCGTCTTCATATCCACCGAAATATGTGTTAACTCATAGTTTACATAAGCTCTGCAAACCGAACAACCTTTTTGTGCAAGCATTATGATGATGTCATTTAAGATATGTGTGAAGTAATCACCAAGAAACATTACAATTGCCTTCTTTTACATAGTATCTACCGGTATGCGTTTTAGGTCACGTTTATCTTAATAGAAATACCGCGCTTAAGCGCCTACAAATCACACAATTTACTTGCTTTAACTTTTAATTTTTTCACTGAGATCAATATTTACATCGTCAATGAAAATAACACCTTGAGATCAATATTTACATCTTCAAAGACCTGTACAAACTTATAATGCTGGTTAAACATAACGTTGTCATCTGCGAATAAAATGAAATTCGAAAACTTTATAAACACTCTATCCTGTCAGGAAGTATCTGAAGCAATTAAAGCTCAACCCACTAACGTCACACTGCTCTACTTGTTAAAATATAAAATTGTGTTCAATTGTGTTAAAGGATTTTGGACAGGTCCCAGAACACACCCAGGGTGCATTTCTCAACAGATAAGGCATTTAATATGCCTTTAAAAATACAGCAATTAATAAATATATAAGCATTTAGTCTGAAGATGAACTCGTTTTTCCAGAATACACCCAGGGTGTATTTCTCAACAGAAAAGGCATTTATGGCTTAAAAAAACAATTAATAAGTATATAAGCATTTTTTATGAAGATGAACTCGTTTTTCTATTCGTAAGAGCATTTTCTTCCCGTACAAAAACTCCCGTAATTAGTGATAAAAAAAGTCCTCGGGTGAAAGAGTTTATTGATGGATACAGAGATTTTCTGTAACAGTTCAAGAAAAATAATAAAAAGTTATAAAACACACCTGTTCTCCGCTTATAAAACATTTCCTCTGGTGTTAACATTTTCTCCATGCATGAAACATTTCCTCTGTGACTTTTTTAGACGCATAGAAAACATTTTATTCTCTTACGAAACATTTTATCGACCCGTACGTTTCCCCTGTGTACAAAATTAAAAGAAAAAGTAATTAGAGATTGAAGTATTTTATTAATATTTAATTTTATATTGGTGGAAAAACTAGATAACGTAGTGAAAGATATAAATCTGATTTCCTTATTTTCTCTTTTTTATTGCTTGAATGCTTTTTCTGCTAAGACAGGGGTTCTTTAATCTTTCCCGGAAGTTCTATTTGTGACAGAATCCTATATTTAGATACAAAGCCTCCTTCAGCAACTGTAGTCTATACTCACCTATTGGAGAGGGAATAAACGAATCGCAGGCATATATCCTAGCAAATGGCAGCGGGAGACATCCGCAGCAATTAGAGTCGTCGCCATTTCATATATACACAATGCAGCGGGGGGGTACTCTCGAGGTCCTGGTAGAATCGCGCCTAATTTTCCGCTATGATAGCTATGTTTTATTGCATGTAGAGGCTCTCTCTAGCACGTTAATCTTGGTTATTACACCTGCCTTAAGACTAAAAATGGAAAGATCTACGTAGACCAGACCGTATCGGACTGCAACGCCCACAGGCGTCAAATTTGCTCACAAGCATAAATCCTACTTCTAGACAAACGGAAAACTACGATGGCCTCAAAAGTACATTGGAAGATTTTTTTATATTATATTTCGTTCCCTTTAATACAATACTTTTGTTTCCTCGACATATCCTTTCGTTCCCTCGAAGTATTAAATAATTATTAATAAATAATATTTCGTTAACTCAAAAAATATTATTTTCATTACTCATAAATATTATTTTCCTTCCCTTAAATGAATTAGCATGATTAATTAAAGGCGTGGGACATGTACGTCACACATTCCGTTTGGTTTACGACTTGCCAAGTTTATTATCTATATAAATAATTGGAAGTACATAGAAAATGAGCACTTGGTGACCATGTAACTCAAGCTGTTGGCCCAAGTTAGATACTGAACAAAGTCTATAGTAGCTACACTGAACAGAGATATCCCAAACATCACCAAGCTATACCTATATATATGTATGTATCGTTGAGATAGAGTCGTAGTGGAATTTCAGTGATTATGCTAATTAACTTGTAATAGGCCGAATTAGGAAAATGTTGTGCATTTCTATTGAACAGAAGCGTCAGCGGTAACAAAACATGGCATCTATGTAGCTTCAAGTAACTATTTTTTCTCGTTTACATGGTTCGTGTTGCTGACAAACACTAGTGAGTACTGGATGATTAGAGCTTAGAGTAACTTTGACAATTTCTATATTAGAGCTTAGAGTAACTTTGACAATTTCTAAATCTTATAGTGAGTAGAAGGATATTTTTCAGTCGGCGAACATGAAGGGCTTAACATCGCTTTGGCAATTTTTCAGTCTCATGGTGACGAGAACATGATCTATGAACAAGTAGTTTTTGTAAATGCTGAGGTGTGTGTACTCTACCCGCCTTGTACTAGTCCAACCTGCGGCCGATCTTTAGAGTGCTAGACCACGGAACTAATACATCACGCCACGGCCTCACAATGATATCCCAACCCAGACCAATACACTGACCCCCCAGCCATCCATTCGCCTGCTTAACTCATTAATGCGGGAATGTCATGACAGAGAAACGCAATCCTCCGATTGGTAACGTCTTTAGTGCGATGCGGTCAGAGTTTGAGCCCTGGCAACCCTCGCAGCTTGGTTATTTGGGTGGTCCATACGGTTTCTCAAGATTAGCAATTTGATCTATGAGCAAAGGTCGCGTATGTGGAGATGTTGATGCATATGTACTTGATCTGTTTTGTTCTTAATGTGATGTCCCAATTCAAACTATTTTGCTAAATTCCATTGCCAAATCGACAGTCAGTCTCCAACCCTTCTGTTCTAAGCAGGCCAGAAGAACCTCAAATAACTTTTAACGTCTGTTATTTGACGCTACCTGGTATTGAACCGCTGGACGGTCGCATGCCAGGCAAAATTCGTCAATCATTACACCACCTGGATGCTGCGCGCAATAAATGTCTAGTCTTATTTAAATGACATAAATAAAATAAATAAAATGACTCTATATAGGAAAATAATAGCCTTATAGGCCTTACAGTTCAACTGAAAACGTTGTTAGAAGTCATTGGCAGTGATTTGTGATATTTAATTAAAAGAATTGGGCATGCTACTAAATCAAAGGCAGCTGCCAACCAAAGATGTGAGAAAACATTTCGCACCTTTACGTTAAGCCGATGTTACTTTTCTGGGCAAGAGTGTCAGCAAGTAGGCCGTGTTACGACCGATAATGTCACAAAACGCATAATGTTAAAATGTAGTTTTATGCGATTTGTTGTAACATTATGCGTCAATGACTCAACCGATAACGTTACACACAACGCATAATATTACAACTTTTCTAACGCATATTAAACAATTTGACGCATACTGTTACACTGTTACGCATAATGTTACACCACTTCAACGCGTAATGTTACAGCTTACACTAAAACACCACAAAGTGGCTTACGTACTACTACTACTACTACTACTACTACTACTACTACTACTACTACTACTACTACTACTACTAGTAGTAGTAGTAGTAGTAGTAGTAGTAGTAGTAGTAGTAGTTATTGAAAGCATTAAAAACTAAGTTGGAGATTGTCAAACATGTTTGTTTAAAGCCTCCAATAATGACTAAACATGTACTATGCATGATCCCCCCCGCAGCCTTATGTAGCCAGCGGCTATGAATGCTGTTTTTTTTTTTATTATTATTTTTTTTTTTTTTTTTTTGGGGGGGGATTATGGACACAGTACACATTTTGAAGATAATAATAATAATAATAATAATAATAATAATAATAATAATAATAATAATAATAATAATAATAATAATAATAATAACAACAACAACAACAACAACAACAATAATAATAATAATAATAATAATAATAATAATAATAATAA
>JAAUYG010146168.1_pt1 | contig 10332 bp, 4 predicted proteins | sample 7278091 | NCBI WGS metagenome assembly JAAUYG01 (sample SAMN14350201, study PRJNA611818) | marine sediment metagenome | isolation source: surface marine sediment (0.6m) | place: French Polynesia: Moorea | collected 2018-08
ATCGCGTTTCCTGCAAGCTACATGTAGGTACACGTGCGTTTGTTTGCCCCCTAACAATCCCATACTGCAACGCGCAAAATCTTCGTTTTCCTATCCGTGATACGGGTTATGCCAGGCGAACGCTCAACCACTACACTACCCGACCGCGGTCGAGCACAGGTTGGCAGAGCTCAGGTTGGCAGAGCTCATTGCGAATGGAAGACGGCCAGAGCTGTTAATAAATTTTGCCCTGCAATTCGTAACACGTCCTTGAAACGGTCCTTCTCTAGTACCGATACGTTATTCTAGTTAGCAAGTTAGGCCGTGGGCAAGACGCCCTACCGTCAACTGGTCAAGGCACTATATTATCGCTCACACAAATCATTATGAAAACTAATACCAATGAACCAAAATTTAAATACTGAACAGAAGAACAAAACATATTGGTCTGTTGTATTATTTTACCATATCTAACTGAGATGTCCCGCACTGTTCAAGCTTAAAAACATATTCTTTTACTCAGCGAAAAAAATAACTTCCCGCGCATTGCCACGGAGTCCCTAAATAGTTCACTAACCTGTATCCGTTACGCAAGTCTCCTGGCGTTTTGTTTGGAGAAATCACGATATTCTATGTGTGTTTATTTCGAATTCTACAAGGCAGTACATTGATACGCATTAAGTATATATAGGAAACTAGTAACAAAGTTACATTTTTATAGCAACACAAAGTGTGATGCCCTTGTAAGAAGTCATGGCAGCTAATACAGAGCCATAATTGACTATAAATTGTGTTAGCTTGTGTTGGGTTCCTGGCATGTAGTCAGTTCCATGACACAATTAGATAGCGCCATTCAAATCATTACTTTAGTAGGTCTTATAGTTACTAGGCTTAGGGGAAACTATGGGGAAAAATGCATATAGTAATAACAATCACAATTCAATTCCCTTTTATTTCAGGCCGCAGCCCATATTAACCACTCATAATACATTACATAAAAACAGTCCATTATAAAACAGTTGGCTTTCGGTAAAAAAAGGGGGGGTTGTTATACAAAATAGTTGGAATACTGTAAAAATAAATAAAAAACGGTTGGTCATAAAAATAGTTGGTATATATATATTAAAATATTAGATATATAAGCATGTTCTCCAGTGACAACATGTAGGATTGTTGATCTAGAGCACATTAAAATTATAAAACGTATAAGCGACTGTGCTTTAGACATTATTCAATAGTATACTTAATCATATTTAAATTTGTCTGGGTGATTACACCAACATTTATTTAATTCATAATTTCTTATTTAAATTGATCAATGGAAGATGCTGTGACCACTTGTTCTGGAAGAGAGTTTCAAGTGTCTACTATGTAGTGGAAAAGGCAATGTTTTCTTAGGATTGTTCTACATCTAGGTTTAGGAAGTTTAAATGAATGACCTCTAGTTCTTCTACCTTGGTCAACAAACTGTTTAGTATTAAGCTCGTTGACATTGCCATATTCATGCAGTAGTTTAAAGACCTGTATACTATAGAAAAGGAGTTTTCTGTAAGCCATGCCAATTAAGGTAGGCAAGCCAAGCTTAAGTAGGCATTAGTTTTAGGGGACATATGTTAAACATGGAACTAAATTCGTTCCGAGCTATTGAACCCATTCCACGATTTTAATGTCTTTCTTTAATCTTGGGGATGCCAAGCTGCCATATTCCAAATGTGGACACCATAGATTGATATAGTGTAATGAATATATCCTGCAGGCTAAGATTATTAAATGTACGTTTGCGACTGCAACAACTCTGGGCTGCATTTGGAATGCATGGGTGCACCTCTTTTTGCATACCCTGTGGGCAAAATCACGCATAATGGCTGCAGTGTCGTGGTGGCACTGCTGCCATCACAATGTCGGGCAAGGGCACTGGCAACATTACGGGGTATCACCCCAATGGCACCCTGGTGGCTGTTAACATGTCGCTGACATCTGGTCGATTTTTGCTGGCAATTTTCAAATGTGACCACCCGATGAAATTGTTCAATTTTTCACCAAAATCGCTCGATGGCACCTAACCCGGCCAGGGGCCCCATCGGGCGGCGGTGCCCCAAAATGATGTGGTCGTAGCATAAAGGCTCTTTTGGTACGTATGCTTCTGGGGTCATAATAACTAACCCACGAATCTATAAGCTATGGGTTTAGATTTTAGCATTACACCAAGTCTAATCTCGGCTGATATAACCAGAAACACTAGTACTACTCTATTAATAACTGAAATAGCAATAGCATACTTTAACCTAGGATAAAGAATTATATAATTATTTTTAGTGTTTAGAATACAAGACTCCCAAATTAATACTTGAAATAATACCCCAAATGGGCTACCGTATGGTGACACGATGCCACCTAGTGGCCAATTGCAAGTCCCAGTAAGTCTCACCCCAAGCCATGGCTTCGTGATTTCCATCATGGCGGCATGCGATGTGAATAAACGTGTTTTCTGTGTTACAAATATAAATATACTGTGGTGTCGTGGGGTCTGTTGACTTATCTGCTGCTGGCTACGTTAAGTTCTAGGGGAAACTATTAAGGTTGGCAGATGACACTACACCACGGCCGCCAAGTCGTTTCATGGCCCCAAAGGCACTAGCGACGCTAGATCCCCCTTGGAGCCTGATTTGTATTTAACGGGATCTGTGGTTTACACTACTCTCTCGACACTCAGGGGTTCGGTAGCATGCCTTCCGATCCGGGACAGGCCCCAGGCAAAGCCTGAGTGTCCACTGAGGGCAACACCCAAACAGCTGGAGCTCTAGGGAGCGACTGAACTGGGTGGAGCCCCTAGAAACGGACTGCCGTTGGTGAAACCCTGGCCTCATCTATCTGGAGCTGCCTAGAAAGAACAAGCCTGAGACAAGCACGTCACTGGGATGGCCTCTATTATGAGAACATGGCCCCTGCAGGGGCATCCATCATGGCACAGTGTACAGACATCACGGCATCACGATTGTCGACATTACTGAAGGACATGTTACAAGCGAGACAATACACTACAAAGCACTAACACGAGCAGGCTTGACAGAGGGCATGCGATGCCTTAAGGGTTATACGAATCGACAGCACTCCTTCACAAAAAATAGTCAAACACTACAGAATTTATATATCCGAGACTGCTTAAGGCTAACTCATCACAGCAAAGAGCTTTGATACATCTGCAGATCGTACATGGTTGTGTTATGGTTGACAACTGGCGATATACCGTTATGATACTTTGCTTACATGAGCATTCGTGGCTGGCCACACACAAAAATACATATAAGTGTAGCGAGCTACTAGTACGACAGCGTGGGATAAATATAATTCCACGGATAATATTCCTAACGCTAATTTCTTACTGATAAGGGCTCTGAAAGGCAAGTACGGTGTTGCTCCAGAGCTGACTGGTTCAGAAAGACCTAGAACTTACGCTTGCTCGTTCTGACGAGCGTTCCCTCGTTGCATAGCAACGGCCCTTAGTTACGTGAGACAAAAAATGGGACACTTGTTTGGCGCACCTTACCGCACCATAACTGAATCCAAAACTTCCCGTTTTTACGAGTACACCTACACCAGCTGTTACTCATAAGTCTGAAGACCCGACTCAGTGATATAGATATTATTCGAAAGCTTACGAAAAGACCTTTCTGTTGGTTACAAACATTACTTGGTCCAAACGTTGCCATATAAAGTCCGATGCATGCGAACATCACATGTACACTCCACAAAGGGCTATACAATACTACAATACATAAACTAGGATACAGCTAGGAAATATTAAGTAAATATACTGAATACCAGCAGATGTGGGATTCGACGAGCCATGCTATAGGCATGGTTGCTTCAACAGACTCCATCTCATGGGGAAGGTCATTTATATATATTAGAAAAAGAGCTGGTCCCAAAGCACTGCCCTGAGAAAAGCCACTTCTTATTTCAATCCATGGGGATTTGCTATTACGTAGTACAGCATGTTGCACTACTATTTCATTGCTGCCCAGTGAATGGGGAGAATGTGTCTAGGGTCCAAATCCATTACATACTTGACACAAATGTAATTACTTGGAATAGGCACATAAACAGTGACCAGTGGAAGACAAAAAAATCCCATAATATTCCAATAGAAGGTATTATTTATATCACAGACACTGTACAAATAATTTTAGGTTACTACAATTAAGTAAGTGATCCGTTAAAAGGTGTTCCATAATTTTAGACGCATGAACAAGAAGGTTCTTGCAGCATTGGTAGTGTGGATAAACGTTTTGTCACTAATGCGGTGGCTTGATGATATTTAAATCATCAATGTATCATCTTAATTGGTAACTGGCAGTTTTACTGCATGCATTATAAAGTTCAATCAATCGAAGAAAACACCCAAACATATAATGCATTTGTCCAACATCATTCAGGATATAAAGAAAGATGAAATGTCCGCTTCTCTTTCTATGATTTTATATGCATGCAGGAAGGTTGCCAGCTACCAAAAAGAGTGTTCATTTAACGTTACTATGTCAAGGTACCTCTTCACCTACACCTGCATAAATATAAACACTTGCAATTGTTGATAGGCTTCCTATATTTTTGTTGTTAAAAGGAGTAGAAAGACATAGATGTTAGCATTAATGAAAGAGAAACATATAGACTATGCTCTATACATCATTGAGTAGTGCTAGTCATATTTAAATTTGTCGGGGCGGTTACACCAAAATTTATTTAGTTCAGAATTAAATTGATTAATGGAAGATGCTGTGACTACTTTTTCTGGGAGAGAGTTCCAAGTGTCTACTATCAGATGACCCCCCCCCCCTCTGTTTTCTTAGGCTTCTTATACATCTAGCTAGGTTTAATAAGTTTAAATGAGCGGCCACTCTAACTTGTCCAACAATAATAATAATGGAAGCAGTTTATAATTTATTGTTAATCTCATTGACATCAACATATCCATGCAGCAGTTTAACGACCTATATCATGTTGAAACGGAGTCTTCTATAAGCCAAGGTTGGCAGGCCAAGTTTGATTAGGAGTTTGTGATAGGAAACCTTTTTCAACCCAGGGATAAACCTTGTTGCTCTTTGTTGAACCCACTTTACAAATTCTATATCTCTCTGTAATCTTAGAGACACGATACAGCTACCATATTCTAAATGTTCACGCACCATCGATTTATATAGTTTAATGAAGATGCCCTGGCTAAGATTACCGAATGTACGTTTTATAACCGCAATAAGGAGTTCATCTTTGCTACAGCTGTAGCACAGTGAATACTAAATTTTAATGTGCTAAGGGACTTAACACATTTGAGGGACTCTGAATGTGTTATATGTTAAATATGACCTTAAGCGATATTGAAAGATCAATATACATTTGGAAAGATTCATTTTATACATAATAACTGGAAGCCATATATGGAGGTTTCATTCATAGAAACTATTCATTACATCATGTGCTAATGCATATCCTAAGCGATCAGTTTAGTGCCACCTTCACAGGAAAAGGAACGTCCCGTGGACATCCCTGACCGCATAGGAAGGAAATTCCCAAGCATCAAGAACATAGAGATATCTCTGTTGGGAACATCGCGAAACTATTATGAAACATCATGCAAGCCAAACAAGGCTTCGGGCCCCGACAACATCCTGTGTAGAATACTGAAGGAGCTAGCTGATGAGATTGCGACATGTCTTGCGACCATCTTCCAGCAATCCCTGGCCTGCGGTCACTTGCCTGAGGACTGGAATACAGCCCAAATTGCCACAACTTTGAAGAAAGGAGATAAATGCAAGGCAGTAAACTACCACCCAATATCTCTCACATGCTTGTGCTGTATGTAAACTCATGGAGCACATTATATGCCATCATGTGCAGGAGAACCTAGATGGCTATAACATCTATCACATCTCCAGCACGGCTTCAGGTCAAGGCACTCCTGCGAGTCCCTACTGATCACTACATTGCATGATCTTCTGCGGCGATACGACAACAAGTCCCAAGTGGACATAGCAGTCCTCGATTTCTCTAAAGCGTTCGATGCCATACCACACAGATGCCTGATGATGAAACTTGGGCAGTATGGCATGAACGGCAAGGTTGGTGCCTGGATTGCCGGTTTCCTCCAGAACAGGTCACAACAAGTGGTAGTGGACGGAGAAGCATCATCATGGGCACTAGTAGAATCGGGGGTACCCCAAGGCACCGTCCTCGGTCCGCTGCTATTCCTCTTATTCATCAATAACCTTCCTGCACATGTGACATAACGTTAACAAGTCCGCCTTTTCGCCGACGATTGTCTGTTAATACCACACCATAAAATCTGAAGTAGACCAGAAGACCCTACAACAAGACTTAAAGCAGTTGGGTCTTTGGGCTTCTACCTGGGGGATGCGATTCAATAAACCATCAAAGTGTGTCATCATGACCATCACCAGAGTGGAAAGAAAGAGGCTGTACAAACTGTGCACCATGGTAGGAGTAGTGCTGTCGCATGTGCAGGAGGCGAAATACCTAGGGACCCTCATAAGTGATGACCTCAGCTGGACAAAACACACACAGATGGTGTCTTCCAAGGCAAACATCATCATAGGCTTGTTCCACAGGAACCTACACCACTGCCCAGTGCAGCTAAAGGAGCAAGCTTTCATTTCACTCGTAACATCCCGCCTGGAATACAGTGCTACAGTGCTACGGCCTGGGACCCTCACCTGGCCAAGGCTATCAAGGCCCTGGAGATGATCCAGTGACGAGGGGCCAGGTTTGTCAAGCAGAAATACGACATGAGGAGCAGCGTCACCAGCCTCCTACACGACCTACAGTGGGCACCGCTAGTGCAGCACAGACGGGAACTCTGTCTAGCTCAGCTTCACAAGATCATCAATGGCAAGGTGGCCATACTGGCTCGGCTTAGGGCAATGCCCTAAGGCCTGTGTTGGCAACCCCCATGAGCGTTATATATACTCTGAAGTGAGGACTGCTCATTATTCATGCAGATCAGGATCCAGATCCAGATGTGCAGTGCTACAGATGACACTTGGGTTGTATCCCGGGTTGTATTCAGATGACACTGAGTGCTCTTGTGGATATATACACAGCGCATATTTTAATCCGGGTCTGTTCGATAACCTTTTCCCAGTTTGAATAGAATAAAATTTTACTGTATAATAAAGCATTGTATTTTTTTAGGCTGGCTGCCTTTTCAGCCTTCTTGTTCTTGACACTACGTTAAAGAGAAAGCAAGAAAAAAATGACATAGAAGCTAGATCCGGGGGTGGGGGAGCACTTTCTATAGTAAGTAGTACGGTATGTGCCGCGGAAACGCCACTGTTTTGAGCCATTTTACTCTCAATTTGCCAATGCAAAAAGCCACTTTTACTTTCATAATGCCTACAAAATTTATCCCTTGCGTTACGGCAATAACGTTTCACGACAATATATCTAGTTCTAAAATTTTTTGCCAAGTAATGTCAAAGACTGACCCTTCCATAAAGTTTAGACCTTGGACAAGCATTATATGCATATATCGATAGCTACAGAACAAATTACAGTTCAGAAAATACACAAAAAGTTACTTTCAAAATGCCCCCCAGAATTTGGATTTTTCTCTCGCGATGCCGTGCCAGGTGTCCGTGGCACACCCTTACCACTTTTACCCAGGCAGTGCCTCCCCCGGGAGCTAGATAGAATTTGTGGTCTACCACCTGACTGTAATTCGTTATCGATGATGGCGGAAAAATTGAATCGGTAAAGGTTTTTAATACGTAGAATTGTCGCTTTGGGTTCAAATAAGGCGCTTTATGTTTATAAATATACGTAAACGCAAATAATTATTGTGCGGTAATATCTGGTGCCGAAGTTATCATAAATCTACACAATGCACGGCATTAACAATGAGTGAGCGATATTAGAATTCTTTACGTTGGCAATTTGTAAATATAAAGTGTTTGGACGGTGCTCCGTAAGTTAACGGTGCTCAACTCGCTCACTGGGACGACTCGCTCACGCATTTGATCAGACGACTCGCTCACATGATACATGTAATTTGTTCATTGTTGACCATTAATTATTTTAATATCTGTTTGAAGCCACTTGAAACTTTTGCTGGAATTCGGTTTGTTTTAATGATTATTTACATGATTTAATGCCAATCATTCTAAATTAAATATGTACCACAAATTATAAACCTCAAGCATTCTATCACCACCTGTCTATAGTGCTAGACTCCAGTATATTGCATTAGTATGTGAAAAGACCAAAAGGCCTATTAAACATGTTAAAAGTGAAATTAAATTTCCCACATGCTTCAAACCTGCTATAATCTGATAATTATACTGGAATCAAGTAACACTGGACATTAAAACCCAAGCACATGTTTGCTAAGTTAACCACTGACTATTATTTTCTCCCGGGGATTTTGTCTTGTGTATGTGCATGTATGTGTGAGCGAATCATCTGACTAAACATGCTAAAGGTGTGAATGAGTCGTCCTAGTGAGCGAGTCCACCTGTATTAATTTGATCAGCCTTACTGGATGTGGGATCGTCTGTGCACTCAATGGTATTAAATGCTGAATCATCTACATGGAACGGAATAAGTGCTTAGTGGGATAGAGGATGGATCACCAATGGACCAGCCAAATCATCACACACAACATGCATGTACAAAAATTGCCCTAGTTACTATTTATATCCAAGTGAGTGACCGTCTGTCTACAGAACTTCACCTATCGGTAAGATATTTCTGATAAAGGATCGTTTATAATATAATATAGCTCTGTCGCAAGAAGGTAGTACAACATGGCATAACCAGTCATGAAACATTACCTGAGCTGTTTGCCATATGCACATAAACTGATAAATGGTTGCTCACAGACAACATGAACACGATGAACAGTGATGAAACATTGCCTGTATTTGTATATCCTGTGGATAAACATGATAAACATTATAGTCGGATAACTTGGATTCTACATAACCTAAGCTGAGTTAGCACCACCGATTAGCCACTACTAGTATATTACCCAAGTCAGCACTATATATGCTAGCTTGAGTTTTATTCTTTGGATTGTTAACAATAATATGTATTTAATCCAATGCATGCATCATGTGCATGTATCTTGAATTGGAATGTTTGCATTTAAATTAATAACTAGACACGTTTTACATGCTCTTTGTAATTTAATAAATGTGCGTATAATAATTAGCCTCTCTGCAGAGGCATCTACCCTCATACTGTACAAACTGTACAAAAGCTTCTTGTCCTTACTTTAATTTGTAAGCTTTTGTGAACTGTCGGGTGTAGATTGTTCGGTCCAAACAAGACAGGTCCACATTAAATCACCACGCATACACCACCGAATCCAACTTGCAGTCGGTGATATGACCGTGAGTGGTTGAAGCCGACTATAGGCCTGATTCACCCCTCGCCCCTTATCTCTTATCATTAGGGCCAAATTTCGACCCCCCCCCCCCCCAGCCCATCCTGACCCTGAGGCGATTTGTTTCAAAATCTAATCATTTCTTCCTTGGGTCACAGGGAATTCTTCCACCAAAAATGAAGTTGATTGGTTAAATACTTTTTGAGATATGCAGCAGTTCTGATCGTCCTCTGCAGCACCCCTTAAGCATGTTAAGGTAGCCCTGAAATCCTTATTAGATAGTTCACGTTCTCCCAGCTTCTCTGGGACTGCGATCTGGGATGGTAACGCCGGGGAATTCTTGTCCAGAGATGTTCTAGAACATCTCGTGGGATGACTTGTGCTGTGTGGAAGACGGCCCCATGCTTTGTGCTGGCAGGCGAGCAACATCGAAAGACACACAGACAAAGTGAAAGTAAGAAACCCCGCCATGAGCAGCATGGGCGGGGTTTAATCAAAGTAAAAAAATGTGCAAATATTGTTGTAAAACATGGAAGCAAACATGTGATTAATGTGATGTATGTTTTTTAGCAAGTTACCGAATGAAATAATAACCAAACTGACAAAAATAGATCCCTCACAGGATATGATTTTTAGCTCTGCTTTGTGCTACTGCACAGCAGAGCTACTGTCGTCACGCGGGCGCCCGTCCGTCGTCCGTAGACATCGTTTTCTCGGAAACCGTCAAGTGGATTGACGCCAAATTTTACTGACAGGTACCTATCCACCATATGTACACCATTTTTTTGTTTTTCAAAATTTTAAACTTTTGATTTTTTTACGATTTTTTTTCATTTTCATTAACATAGTAAAACTTTCAAACGACATCTCCTCTGAAAGTACGCACCAGATTCACTCCCAAAAAATCATGCATACTCCTGGGGAGGGTCTCTACCAAAGTTGCTCAAAGAATTGTGAAA
>JAAUYG010007812.1_pt1 | contig 10331 bp, 8 predicted proteins | sample 7278091 | NCBI WGS metagenome assembly JAAUYG01 (sample SAMN14350201, study PRJNA611818) | marine sediment metagenome | isolation source: surface marine sediment (0.6m) | place: French Polynesia: Moorea | collected 2018-08
AAAAAAAAAAAAAAAAAAAAAAAAAAAACCTCAATTTTTTTTTTCAAATGATTCCATGAACTGCTATATAAAAGGTAAATATTTTGAATGCAACTGAGAGTGGTGTTGGGTCTTCAGAATCTAAAGCGGCTCAACTTGAAACGATCGTACTGGATAACGTTGACGAATCGGACGACGAACGCGGCAGAAGAAGAAAGCGATTGTCCCTTACACTAGTTCACGACTTTATTCTCAACGAAATCTTCATAACAGCTGCACCAGTAGCTAGGCCTACACTATGACGACCCGCACCAAGCACTTTCGATTTGGCGAGGCTGAAGATTGTCGCGCTTGCTTACACACGGAATGGAAACGCAATAGAAATTCGTGACCAGACAAAGACGTCTTGGTGCTGCCTGTCAGATGTTCGCACAACGATCGCAATTCGCAAAACAGTTTCTTCGCAGTGAGTTTTTGTGCGTTGTAATCCACCAAACCAGTCACATATTCGCTGAAAGCATTAGACTTCTTGTAACAAACACGTTTATTGAACGTCCTACTGCTTGGATCCGCAGTCACCTCGGGGCCACTCCAGGTGCCAGATTTCCCTCTTGCATCTGAACTTGATATTCCTGAAACCGCTGGGATATTCGCTGTGTGATCTTCATGTACTTCTCCATACAGTTGTTTGCACAGTTTTGCTGCAACGAAAATGTTGATCACCAAATGAAATGGGTTGTCAGGGAACCGCCGGCAATTTTGCCTGACAATTACAAGATGTAACAACAATAAAATAAGCTCAAAATTCTTCGCTGATTAAAACAGAGTGTGTCTACAGATGCTTACCTCTGATTCCAGTACTTTTCTGGTCGTAAAATCATGTGCACAATCCATGAAACAAGCTTCGGACAATTTGTTGTACGACAAAAGAAACTCCTTGAACTGAAAGGAGATGGAAAAGAGTTTTATTCTCATTGGGCATCTCTCAGGAAGACGAAACTTATTGCACATGTATCGTCGCCTGATGGTACAGTACCTGCTGCATTGTACTTTCTGTGTTGGCGTCCAACTTAGGAAACGAAGCCATATCAGTTCTTGCCTGAAATAGTTTGCAAACATTCGTTCATATCGGCACTGATGTGCAATGATTCATTCGCTGCCATTGCAAAATTTACCAGGGCGCCTATCAGTGTCGAAGCCACCTCGCCTCTGTCGACGAACAAACCAGGACCAAAGTTGCCGTCCCCTACATTTGTGCCACCTCCCATTATTGCAGCAACATGGCTTTTGGGCAGATTTGCAACATGTGTGTGTCAGGTTGAACGACAGAACGGAGACAGCGGCGATGGGGGTGTCGCCAAACCGCAGAGCTGTGGGCTAACAGTCGTCACAGGAGCAAACATCTCCTGGACTCGGGAAGTGCAGCAATTATTCCCCTTTTCACAGCAACTCTACATTCAGAAAGCCAACTACCTTGCATCAGTTGACCCATGCCTCCTGAGCGATAATATAAGGAGATGGGCTTTTGCAATGTATGCCTCTTGCTAAAGACAATTCGCTTTCAGCAAACACGTAGATAATGTGCAAAAGAACATTTCTGAACAGATCTCTTTCTAACCTGAGAAAATGATCAAGCGAATATCTTGTTTTTCTTGAAAAATCGTCTGTCCTTTCAGGTTTCCACTTGTCGACTGTGGCCCGAGTTTATACCGTTGCGTTGGTTGTTTCATACTGTCAAGGAAGTCAGAAGAATCGGACTACTCAACAGATGCTCTACAGATTTGTCAAAAATGATTTCATTGGATGAATGCGCAAACAAGATCTAGGACTCTGAACTGCTGTCCAATAGTGGGTCTCGTTCTTGACTTCTTCGGCAACGAAAAAAATGGCGCTGGACTTAAACGTAAACATTTTTTGCCACGAAAGCCTTCGATGGGGAAAATCTTTTGTGATTAACTCTTTGTTCATTGATGGTAAACATTTGAATAGTGTTTCAGTGCCCTCACAGAGAAAATCTAGACTGTCTACTTTGACATTGGGGTTTCACAAAGCTGAAAACCGCAAAAACTAGGCATGGATGTGCCACTTTTGACAGACCGTGTTGATTCACACAACTTTCACTCAGAAAACAGATCCAGATCCAACAGTGACCAAAAGGACACGTTTGGTGCATTGTTGAACATAACCAGTGCTGCTGTAGAAGCCTTAGAGAAACCCCACACACCACAAAGGTTTGACAGTGTGCCCCAACAAAAGACAAGAACGCAGGCCAGATCTCAATCCAAGAAGAGTGATGATGTCTCCCCTAGATCAGCAAGTTCCACAGCAAGTGATGTGTTGATTCGTGCAACAAACAAAGACCAGGACCCACTGAACCTGAGTGGTGCTTCCAAAGCGAGTGACCGCAGCAAGAGTAGCGCAGCAAGCTCAACTTTTCTGACCGGAGAAGCTCAAAGGGTAAAAGTACCGTCGAAAAAGCTGACGGAAATCAAATCGCCATTCGAGGAAGCAAAGGAGCTGAAGGTTGGTGCCGGAAACTTGGGATTTTTGCAAATGCTGGACACTAGTTCCTTTCAGAGCTCGTTGCTGAGTGACGTAGGCCAACAAACAGATGTGGAAAAAGAAACCAGCTACACCCCGGGAAATGGAGGAAAAGAGGGCGAGGACCCACACGCTGATCTGGCGCATGTGGGTAGGCCGTCCTCAGAAGCTGTTGCCAATGGTGAAACGGCAGCTCGCGGCAGAAGGATCAGTGACATTTCGGTCAACGTGGTGAAACATCACTTCGTGAGGAAGCACACCACGGAACACAACCATTCTGTTGTTGTCGAAAGACACAAAGGCGATGCTGATACTTCGCTTCATTTAGACTCCGGAAAAGAAACCACTGTTAAGGACAGTGTGGACTCGTCTTCTGGTTTGGATTCTGGATACCAGACGAAGCATCTGCCAGTTCAGGCTCTGTACAGTTCACAAACTCTGAAGAACCTCAAGACTTCTTCAGGACCAGATGGAAACCCCGCTTCAGATATTGAAGGCAAGTGCACCAAATGTTGCTCCTCACAGTGGAATTTGTTTGATTTTGCCTGCACGATCTTGAATTGATTTTGTGTTCTGTTCTCAGCAATCCAGTCAGTCTCCGGAAGCAGCTGCTCTCAACCAGATATCTTTGACGTGCCCGAAGTTTCTCCAGCTCTGGAACAACTGAGTAAAACTGATCAAATGGTGAAAGGCGGCGCTTCAACCTACAACTCCAACAATCCTCCCTTTGGGAACGGATATTTGAATGGTGACAATGAAAATGAAGCAGATTTGACGTCCACTCATGGATCTGGTGACTCTTTACAGGATAGATTGTCCAAGGTCAGGTTCTGAACTCTCAAACAACGTAACATTCAAATCTGGACACATTTTGCAGATGTAACGTTTCAATTGTGTCGAACATTTGTGCCTTTGAATACGCCAAGGGTGCATGTCTTACAATTGGATGAAAGATTATTGTTTCATTTGTTTCAGTTTCACGTCCCACTGCTCAAGCAGGGTACGTTGTCAAAGGCGGCACCTGGATCTGCGGATGCAAGAAATGACACTGTGGTGACGAAGGTTGGACTTACTGAAGAACAAAAACAAATGCGGAAGAACTTGGCCAATCGGTAATTGTTGCAATGCAACATTTTCTCAATTTGTTTGCTGAACATGTCACAAAAACTTGATGTCGATTTTTTCTCTGTACAATTCAAAGGAGTCAGAAGGGTGCACCAGTGAAGAAGATTGTTCGGCCGCACATTGTACACAACACACGGACTGACGCACCACAGGAGCAATCCATCAGTCAACCCGTCAAGACGGACGCAGACCCCGTCACCACTGCGGCTGTTGCTGCTTCGGCTGCTGTTGCTGCAACACAACCGTTTTTGCAGGTATGCACCAGAGAATCGAACAGCGAACTGATTCGGGGTCCAGGAATGAGGAGGAACTTCCCTGTTTTTGTCTTCCTGCTTTATCCCCAATCACAATGGTTATCAGTTCATTTCTGAGTTGTCACTTGCCCACCTTGGTTGAAAGGGTTGTTGTGCTAAAATCACGCATTTGTACAATGTACAGGCACAACACGACATAGAATCCAAGATGACTCAGATCTTGGAAAGGCTGGCTGCACTGCAAAGCACTGAGACCACCACGTCACGCAACAACAAAGAAGACGACAAACGAAACAAGGACCCCGACGACGTGACTTCTGCAAAGGTAAATATGTACAGGATATTACGTTTCCTGTTTTCTGATTTGTGTTGGCAGGGTTGTATTTGTTTTAGTGTGCAGATCATTTCAAGTAAGGAAGAATATTTTGCTGGCCGGGGACGGGGGTGGGTTTAAGGCGAAACTGACAGGAGTCTGCACTCTGAGAGGCGCTTTCAAGCAGGAAGGCCTAAATCAGCAGAAGCAAACAGCAAATATTGCATCCGTTTGAAGTGAACAGTTTTAGACTCTTGAAAGTGAACAAAAATGGAGTGTACTGGGGCCCCAGCTCTGTAAAATTACAGTTTGAAAGTGACGGGAGGCCAAACTCACCCATCTGACACAACAACAGAAACGTGTTTTTAACCGAACGGTTTGTTCGAGTATTTTGCTTGACTGAAGTGCACACATCTAGACCTTTCCCAAAAACCCAAGTTAAAAAAATTCTTTCCAGCTAGAAGTGCTTGAAAAGCAACTGAAGGAACTGACAGACCGAAGGCTGGATTACCTTGAAAAGATGCAAGAGCGTCAAATGTCAGTTCAGGTGAGAGACGTTCTTTCAGTTTGGGACTTCTGCTGGGAGTTTCGAGGACACGATTTTGAAACAAGGTTGCAGTTGTCTTTTGCAGACCAAAATGTAATCTGTGCGGCATTATTGGAATAGATTCTGAATGGTCGCACAGTCTTTTCTCAGTGTTCTTCACAGCTTGTTTCTTTGTACAGGCACAGCTCTTATCAATCTCGAGACATCGGTCCCCACCCAACTCGTCCAGGGATGCTGTTCCACGACATGAGCCCCTGACAGCAAAAGACAGGCATTACACTCAGGTAAACATTGTGAGATTTGAATTCAACTGTCGGGGGCAGGGAACATCTGGATGTCAGTTTCCCGTATTTACTCCGAATACAAGATGCACCGGCACATAAGACGCACCCCTCTTTTTTCACACAAAAAACGGGCAACACTTTGGTTGAAAAATCTTACAAAAATGCACCCTTATATAAGATGCACCCCAATGCAGGAAGTCATTTTTGAGCAAAGAAGGTGCGTTTTATGCACCACATTTAATTGTGGTTAATTTACATGTAACCATTATGCTGCAACGAACAAAACCAACGTTGACCCTCTACGATGAAATACTGTCAAATAAGAAACAGCTTGCCAACTGAACTGTACGTCTGTCTGCTTCACAGTTACACCCTGCGCGGGAACCTTTGCAGAACAAGAAGGAAGCCCTGTTGGACACTCCAGCACCGCGTAAGATCCAGCCTGTTCCCGTAGCACACGGCTCCGTGCCTGTCAAACTCAACACAGTCTCTCCGGATCAGTCCACTATCAACAGACAACAAGCTAAGTGTGAGTATCGTTGGTGACAGATGTTGCATTTTCCTGAAATTTTTGAAATTTTTCTGGGGCGCCTTTTGTCTGCAGTTGCATTTAATTACTGCTAATTTTATCAACAAGCTTGAATCCATTGGTTCGTGGACTGGAAAAGACGTTCCACTCAGTGAAGGTAAACCGGATGCAGTGCTTTGGGAGACATAGCTGGACTCGTGATTTTTGAGGTTCTCATGTGAAAAAAAATCAATTTTATGAGCACATTTTTAAACATTCACAAGTGCCAAATCTCTCTGGAGACTTAAAACTGAAACACGGAAATGAGATGGGGCCCCTTTCTAAATGAGACTTCACGTACAGTGACCACTCACAGATTGTGGGCCGCTGTGGGAGATGCAGCGAGCGTTGTGTCGGCAACAGCACTACAGATGTCAGCGCGTGTGTCACAGTGAATGGGCTTTCTAAAAAGTTTTCCAGAAGTTGACAATTCAATCAATCTTTGCTCGTTCCCGTTTTGATTTTCGAGTGTGGGATTGTCCGGGTTGCACCAGAATTTTCGGGATGAGGTGGGGGGACTGAACAAAACGCTGTGTCAAACTTGGATTGCTGACTTTTTCGTTACAGCCAGAAATGTTGACAATGCCCAGAGAAATTTTCCGTGCGAAAACACTTTTGTTTTCAGCTGGAGAAGCTGGGCAGCTGTTTCGACAGATCTTGTCGTCAGGGGATGAAACACCACGAAGCGGCCCTTTCCCGAACACCCCGCCTCACAGGTACGTTGCTCAGAATCTGCCCTTTTCACGTTGAACGGATAGCAGCGCTCCTTGAGGCCCAATACACACAGGACGCGCGACGTGATGCAAAGCAAATGAAACCTGTTGGTGTGAATGGGAGTGTCCACACTGCACGCAAGCAGCATCAAAGGGTTTGCGTCCGAATTTGCGCTCGCTCGTCCTGTGTGGATGAGGCCTAAGGCTTCTGCTTCATTTTAGTGCTTGTGAACAGGTTTCAAACAACTTGACACCTCTGCGTTTTGTTGGTGGAACAATTGTGAGCTTGGGTGGTGTTTATTGTGAGATTTCTTCCAGAGAGGGACGGAGGCAGGGATTTGTTCAGCCGCGCGTTGCGCTTGCACCGCAGCCAACACTGTTGGTCGGACAGAAAGTATATCTTCGCAAATTTGTCCCAGTGTTGTCGTTCAGAGAGTGAAACTTATTCACGATGTGCTTATATTTTAGCTTCCTGTTTCAACAACTCAGGTCTTTGGGCGTATTGGCCATCTCCTTCAAGAAAGTCCTTCCTCATTGCTGTTTCTTTTGCTCAGTGACTGGATTGACTGTGCTGAGCGTCGCAGGTGGTGCATGTTGCTCGGTTCAGATCCATTTAAGTGGAAAATGCTGCACTGAATTCTCAATGACTCGTCGTGATCACTGATGTTCTGGTTCATCAAATGAAACCACAACTGCCAACCGCTTCTCTCTCGTATTTCTGGAGCACATGAGATGAAGTTTTCCAGAGTGACTGCGAATTCGTGGCTGTCTGGAATTGTGTCAATGGAAATTCATTCAGAAGCTAAATTTGTATTCCCCCCTCAAAAATAGGAGCGGCCCGAAGAAGTCCTGTCTGTTTTGTTTTCATCCAGGCTGAGGGTGGGGGGAAGGGAAGCATTCGCACTGAAATGACAGCAGCTGCTTCTGTCAAAAACCCGACAAAAATTCATGAAGTGGAAGGTCCAGCTGTGGATCTGACGAAATCCTTTTTTTACTCGGACATTGGTCAGAGTTGAAGTTCTGGTCATTGATGTCAGGGTTTGTGTTTGGTGTTTGCTTGAATGCCCCACCCAATACTCAGGGCATCATGAGTGGGGGGCAGGTGGGATGCGTGATGTGACCAAGGTACCCAAGGGCATTTTGATGGTGGAGGCTCACCCATACACGTCACATCGGTTTGTCACGGAGTCAGAGATGATTATCACGCGTCAAGCACAAAAGTGCAAAAAGCACCAGACCCTTTCACAGGAAACGTGGGACGAGCACTGTCCCATCAGAGATAACGAGATTTGTGTCCATCGTATCCACAGATATCAGGAGAAAAATAAAGATGAATGCAACGGAGCAGAGATGTTGCCAGAGCACCAGTGTTTATGGCTGGACGGCAATGATATTTGCCACCCCGTTCATTTAATCATGCAAGGGAGAGTAATGGCTGGATTATAATGGAAATAGTTTTCATGCAAGCTGCAAATTTGGCCGCTGGCAACTTTTAGAGAGTTTTGGGGCTGACACGCGATGAGGGATTAAAGGTGGAAAGGGACGGGTGCATGGTAATTACCGAACCTGTGGTGTTTGCATGATACCAGGTCCTCCCCAGACCGCCAACCCGGGGCCTAATGGCAGAAGTCAGATGCGATGTCTGCGTTCCCGTGTACAGCTGCACACAGCCGTCCAAAAATTGCCGGTGATCACTGAGGTCTAAGCTGATAACCAAACGTCGTGACTTCTTTTCAAGGAACTGGCTGAGATTTTATTGTGAAGAACGAAGGAACGAAGCTGCTTTGAGAACAAGTAGACTTGAAAAAAGAAGTGCTTTCCTCAGGACGTTTATTCGATTGCTTGAAAAATGGGTCTTCTAAAAGATAAGTCACCAAATCGGGATGCGATGGTTTTGACCAGTTTCATCACCTCAGTGCAGTGACGGGCGTCATGCCTGGCCTTGAGTGTTGTGCGGTTTGCCTCCCATTTACTTCTGCAGACTTGTGAAGTGTCACACACAGCACACTAGAATTTGGTTGTGCCATAGTCACGCACACACCTATTACAAACGTGCGAGTGTTGTAGTCAGTACAGTCGGCGTGTGTGTGCGTTTTTCGGCAGACCCCGACTCCGGGCTGGGTCAGACCCCCCCCCCACAAACACACATGGGCTGGGGACTTCTTCTGGACCAGGGACCATCCCTCGGGGCTGGACACCACCACCAGAACCTCCTACCTGGACTCCACTCACTACGTGTGTGTGTGTCAAGGCGTGTGCGTGAGTTCGATGCTGAGAAGCTTTCTTGTTCTGGATGTATTCTCAGCACTGTACCTCCACCAGTTCTCAGGATTGAGAGAACCACAGGTTGGTTGGTTGGTGGGTGGAATGTTTGTTATGTTGGGCATGTCTCCGGCTAGTTTGCAATGGTGCCTTGACGCTCCAGAAATGAAACTCTTGATCTGTAGCTCAGGACGGCGATGAGCGGTCAGCTGAACGCATTGGAAAAAACCCCCCTCACCCAGTGTTAAGGCAAGAAAACAAAGAAAGCGTTCGTGTTTGGCCGGAGACTTTTCGCTTAGACTGAGAAAATGTTCTTCGTGCTGAAGACCCAGGTGATGGTAAAACATCAGCAGCAAGCAGCCGCAAGTCTTTGCCTTGCAGCTCTGACCAGTGCAGGTGTGTGTGCCTTTTCTCATGCAAGTGGGAGCTTTGCGGCGAAGCTGAAATTGTTGTCTTCCAGACGTGCGTTGCGTGCGTTGGGTGATCTGTTTGCTACCTCGGTGAAAGTCGCATGAAATGTTTTGATGGCCACTGCCAAGTTTGAGTCTAAATTACGTCGGCCTTGATGCCAGTGAAGTAAACGAGCTGCACGACCACGAACATCTGCGTTTCTCTTTTTGTCATTTGTTGAGCATTTTTCCTTGTTGCACGCCAGATTTATTTGTTGCAAAGGAAATTTACTTCACTCAGGTTCACACTGGTGCGCTCTTTGACAGTTCTTCAGGTGAGGTTCGTTTGTTCTTCATTCTCTGCTGAGTGCAGAGTGCTGGCTTGTGTCACGCATGTTGCTCAGTCCGCGGTAAACAGAAGAGCAGACTTCCAGATACCATCTCAGCTTCCAAAACTTGTAATTGTCACTTCTTATCAACCCACTTTTCAATTTCACGAAAAAGTTTTTGCCTCCCATTATGTCCATATTAAGTCACAGCTTGCGCGATCGTCAATCATTTAATGTAGTAAGTGGAACGTTGCGTGTGAATCAGCCATCCTCCAGCCGAACTGAGACCGCCGCAAAAAAGTTGTGCTCGAATTACAAGTGGCGAAGTGGATGAGAAAGATGTGAATTGTTTACTGAAATGGAAAGATAGAAGAAAGGCGCACGTAATGTCGCGCAGTCATGGAAAGAAATAATTTCACTGTCATCAAGCCTGTATAATTAAGCCCTTCGTGTACGAGAAGAGATTCGTCAAAACGCTGTTTACTGCATCAAAACACGAGAGAATATTTTGTTACATGACGAGCCCTTTTGTGGTCAGAGCGTGCGAGGGTCCGTGTGATGTGCCCCGCAGAAACTCCTGTGACGTGTGCCGAGCGCAACTTCTCTCGAGATCAAATCACTGAAGACTCGGTTGGACCCTGATTGACCCAGCAACCAAAGCTTGACTTGCAAATTTTCACAAGTCCTGAGGCTTCAGTTGTCCCAGCCATGGCTGTTGTTGTTGATTGCTAAGTTGTGGATGTGACCAGAGACAGAACCCCCTCCCCCTCCCTGTAGAAAATTACTGTCGCAAACATGTTGCGGTCCAGCTGACCCAAGTAGGCAGAATTTCACAACCTTCGTGGCGGATTTCTGGACCCTTTTACGTCTTTTTGTTGAGGTTGCTCTGGTAGACTGCACTCAGCTCAAGTTCTGAGTGTTGCCTTGTGTTGTGCAACACCCGTTCCCGACACGGCGCCGGGCGGCCGGGGGACATACGGCCTAAAACAAAAAGAGTCGGGTGGCGGCTATCAGCGCAGGGCCGGTA
>JAAUYG010071433.1_pt1 | contig 10331 bp, 7 predicted proteins | sample 7278091 | NCBI WGS metagenome assembly JAAUYG01 (sample SAMN14350201, study PRJNA611818) | marine sediment metagenome | isolation source: surface marine sediment (0.6m) | place: French Polynesia: Moorea | collected 2018-08
CACAGTCGTTTAGTATATAGTATAGACAAAAACCACAAAGGTATACTGGTATTAAAGGACAGAGATGCAATTCATGCAAAAAACAAAACAAAACAAAAACATTTCATACATGGTTTAAATTGATATTTATTGAACATTTTCATTCAAGCGGAAGTCAACTTGATTCCCTTTTCCTGATAGTTTTTCGGCTTTCAATTTACCTGCCAAGTAAAACTAGTAAGCCCAAATGAAAGTAAATTAATATTACACCATAACGACATAACCACTTATGCTCCCGTCATGTTGTTGCAAATTGTAGGACGTGTTTCAATCTAGTACTTAGTATCAAACCGTAGAATGCAAGTATAATCTTCAAATGGAATTTTACAGCCACAATTAATACCCATGTTTTATATGTCCAAAGACAAACAAACACAAAAACAGAAATGCATGATTGGCAGATACATGTAACCAAAGAACTACAGGTACAGGTGATGGATCTTGCTTGCTATTTAATGTAACGACGACATGATCGCAATACAATGACTGTAAATAACTGGGTGTGTTTTTGTTTATTTCTAGCTCAGACCTCTGATAACACCGAGAAACAGTCGAGACTCAGAGACTGTTTCGAGGGCTTATCCGAATCCTTTTTCGAGGGACGCTACTCGGAAATGTCGAGCAAAGCGAGACAATTTGGAGTAGCGGCCGAGTCATTCCTTGGAGTGACTTTTACTCAGGCTGTCCACTGTGCACCAGTGGTCATATATATCACACGGCAAATAACATGATCTAGGTATGTATAAGCAGATAAAGCGCACACAAAACTAGTACAAATCGATAAAGATGTTTATTAAGTTTATTATTAAGTTTATTATAATACTTCAGAATACAATTTGTTTGCGAATGGAACGGCACAACACGCAGGTCGGTTACCTGTGTTTGGACTAAGACCATTTGCTGGGATATACTTGGATGAACTTTAACTCTAATATTATCTTGAAGCATGCCGCTGTATTATTCCAATGAGATAATCCAGTGTGCAACCAGTATACCACTCTCTGCTGCTAATCTCAGGATCGTAGAGGCGATACTTGTTATATATATCAGTGTGTACTTGGCTTTCGCGCCAATGCATGTCGCTGATTACGTATTCCTTGTAGACAAGTCTCAGATCAACATTGCCAGTTTGGAGCTGTCTCAGTCGTGATTCTGGGTTCTTGGAGCAGCCGATTTTGAACCGATCCGGTTTGTCTTGCATGACGTAAATGTGGCCTTCACCTTCGACTTGTCCGCTTTTACGCCTGCCGGGTTGATTTCCTTCCTCGAAATTCCCAGTGCTCAACTTTGAACCCCTTTTGATTTCCTGCTCTAAGTTTGTATCGCTTTCACAAATCGTACCCCGATCTTTCGTATCGATTGATTTTTGCGTCGATGCTGCCATGTGTGGGTGTCGGCACCAATCGGATGGCTCTTCGTTTCCGGAACCCTTTGGCTTCGTTCGATCAACCTGGAGCAGTTACGTGTACAGAGTCATATTACAGCTACTGCCCGAATGTATGGGGTGCCAAAGTGGAATTTAATGCCTATTTTCTAATATTAGAAATTCATTTTCTAATATTAGAAATTAATTTTCTAATATTAGAAGTTCAATTTCTAATATTAGAAAATGAATTTTTAATACATATTAGAAAATGTATTTTTTAATATTAGAAAATGAAATACGGTTCGATTTTCTAATATTAACAATTCATTTTCTAATATTAGACATTCATTTTCTAATATTAAAAGTGAATTTCTAATATTAAAAATTGATTTTCTAATATTACCAAATCATTTTCTAATATTAGAAAATCGACCTGCAATTTTTTAATATTAGAAATTGAATTCTAATATTAGAAAACGAATTTCTAATATTAGAAAATGAATTTCTAATATTAGAAAATATTTTTTAATATTAGAAAATAGGCATTAAATGCCACTTTGGCACCCCATACGAATGCATGTCTCATATGTCTAAAAACTGCTACTATCACACGGCATGTATGGTTAAGTCATAGGGAACACATTCAAAAAGGTTGGCTGTATAAGAACCTTAAGCGAAGAAGAAGCAGTACGCATTTTGGAAAATCGTACAAAAGTGGAGTTGCAGATTACATGGGCTTCTGAGTTACAAGTTTTACTCAAGAGGATCCAACCTTAAACCATTTCGTCCTAAGCTTAGCCCGTTTTCAAGCAATCTTACATATGTTCTTCCAACCGGAAATACATTACAGCTGCATTTTATTATGTTTTTCCTACTTCAATTGCCCGGTAAATGCTAGATTAATCATATCTCTGCAGATCCATACAAAATAATGTACACATCTTTAGGATTTGATATAGATCTGAACTTAATATATTTTCGGTACATCGTTTCTGCGTTTTCATTTTGATAAATTACGCGTCGTTAAACTACTGTCTATGATACATTGTCTATGGACCTTTTTTCATTCACCGTGAATTTTTAAATACATTTTAAATAGTGAAGTAAATAGTCAGGCACTTGGACGCAATTTCGGCTTGTAGATCGTTTTCTTCAAAGAATCCTTCTTTAAAGGTGCATTGTAATGTTCTGCGGCTATTCAAGGCCACCCTTCTTTTCAAACACGTTTTGATGTCTTCTTCGTCTTTGACTATTATTTGAAATTTAAATACTTTAGTATTTGGCCTTTCAACGTATAACTTCACGGCTATAGCTTTGCGCTTGATGCCACAACTGTAAACGTGAGCAATTTTGCTGGTACCCCAGATTTTTAATGGAGGCCTGTTTGCGTTGTTCATATAAAACTACGTAAATATTGTACGAAACAATAAAAAAATATATTTTTTTTTACTGTGACAATATAAAACTTTGGGGATTGTGTTGTTAGAGAGACGAGTTGCTGATAAAATATACCTTTTAAATGATAGTTCAAATAAACAAGCCATAACATAATGTTAGCATATACATGTACTATATGTGGGTACATTTGAAATATATATTAAAACAAAGTCATTTGGGTGAAATGTGATACATTTCCTGGCTTTAAAAGTTTATAGATTAAAAGTTACTGCTTCTTAAAGTCTCTTTTTGCAATGAAAATGCTCTTTTGTGAGTTTACTAAAATAGCCCACAGCTGCATGTAATGAATAGGCGAGATGGCACACCGCAGTGACGTAAATTTATTGTGGCATCTAGACTCACAGAGTCACATATATTGTAAAAAGAAAACTTACATTTTCATTGCATGCGACCTTGTCGTCCGGGAACACTCTGTTTGGGTGGCCGACCTTCCACAGGCCTTGGAGAAAAATATTTGTGATTAATAGCCGGAAACCTAGGGGTGGGTATGGGCTAGGCAGCCCTGACATTGTACCACATAAATTTATCAACACCACCATACCATGAAGAGTGACTGTGTACTGTACCGCAAAATAACGTAGCAATTACAAAACAGAAATAACATGGTGACAAATGCAGACAGAATGTACATACGTGCAACAACCATATACAGTGGAACCTGGGAATTAGGGTCACCCAAGGGACTGTGAAAAACTGTCCTCAATTCTGAGGTCGTCTTATTTCTCAGGCCCATCTCTGTGTGCTGAATAGGCCTAGGGACTGGAGTAGCTGTCCTTAATTCCCAGGTTGTCCCTATTTCTCAGGTGGTCGCAAAGACAGGTTTCATTATATTTATATCATAACAATGCAAGTAGCACTGCGTTGTTTGTTTTGAGAAATAATTCATCCTGGAAAGGGCCATAACAACTAAAGTATATGTTAATGTAAGTGTTATGCTTAAAACATGTCCTTTTATGCTATATTTCTAATTCTGTGCATCATACGTCAGAAAAGTATCAGGCCAAAAAGTATGGGGACACAGTAAACCAACTGACACAGACTGATACACACAAGATGCAATACTAAGTATACACATATAATGATAAGTAGGTTGCATTAAAAATCTTGTTCTCAACGCATTTTAGTATGCATGCATGTTTATCAAAAGAACTTAATTGTGGCTATCAAAAGCCAAACTCTATACAAGCTGCTTAGAAATGAACAATACCTTACTTGGCATTCGTGTTACACTCACATAGAGCACAAACTTTCGACGGGAAGGGGTCTTTCTTGAAGCACTTCAGCTTCGCCAGCCTAGCCAAGTCGTCGTCACATAATCTTTTGTCTTTGGACGGACCTTCCTGGACCACCAGCAGGTCTTCCCTGTGCCACACGGCGCCGTCAGCTGACCAGTACCAACACTGCTCGGTGCGGCAGTAGGTAAACCGTACTCCTGTACTCAGGGATTCTACAAGCGATGTAATGCAAATAGCATATTTTTTTAGCAAAGTCGGTTTAGGTACAACAAGAAACACCCAAAATGTAGTTCCATGAGGCACTATTTTCAGTCGTTTTGGTAGGTTGCATACTCATAACAATTAACATCAATGCGACTACCGTTTGGTAACCCGGAATGCAGTTACATTTCACGTCAGAACATTTAATTTACTTAACACCTGCCAAATAATAGACACCAATACTCTCCTATCGTTTAAATAAAGATCATGGCAACTTCATTCAGCCATGACCTATGATAGTTACCGAGCTTGAAAAACATCTCTGCTTTCTGTACATCAGCCTCTGATATGTCGATCTTGATTCCATCCACATCCGAAAAATCCAGATTGTTCTCCTCTAGCAAGGACTTCAAAAGTGCTTTTATCTTCTCCCCTAGGGTCTTCTTCTGCACGGGATCTTTGTAATAACCCAGAGATTCGGCAGTTGTCAGCATCACTCTCAGCACGATACAGTGTTCAAACAGCATGAGAGGTTTCCCGTACTCATCAAGACCCCTTTTAACCCTGTCGAAGTTTTGGGCCAGTGTATTTGCCAGCTGACGCTGCCTGTCAGAATGGAATCTGGTATAGCGTTCCACTTCTTCGTCGTGGTCGAATATACGAACGTCAATGACGGGCGACGACCCAACAGCCCCTGGTCTTGCCCGCTGGTGTGGATTTTCGACACCAAGTCCTAGTTCGTGTATAAAGGTAAAGAATAACACAAGGTCTAGAAAAAGTCAGTAGGTCATGAAGACCAACAATATATTGAAGTAATGTTAGTATAATCACCCAAATCATAAATTCCAAAATGTTGATTGGGTGTTGATTTGTTTAACAGTAAAGGTCTGCCGGTGGCCTGACGCCCATAGCCCAAAACCTACCTCCAGGTGCACCAATGAGTAGATTGTCAACTTCGGGTCCATCCAATGTAGAGTCCCCCGCTATGGAGCTGAGCTGACTGTAAACAGGATCATAAAGTAGCCTGCCTGGGGGATGTGAAGGGTCACCTGCTGCCCTTTCAGATGGCAGATCGTCTGGGGGTGGATCACTTTGTGGATGTTGAAGATCGGTATCGTCACCTTGGCCGCCGACTGCCCCCTCTTGTAAGCAAGAATCAGATTTTTCATACATGTCATATGGAAGCGCGTCCATAGCTTCAGCGCCTTGTGGATTTTGAGGCTCACCTTGGCCGCCTACTGACCCCTCTTGTAAGGGGGAAGCAGATTCCTCCCATGTAAGCGCGTCCATGGGTATAACGTCTCTTGGATTTTCTGGATCAGTAGCGTCACCTTGCTCAGATTCAGTGATGTCATCGACATCCACAGCTAGTGGACCTGTATCAATATCATTTGCTGCTAGGATCGGCGCCGCCATTACATTCTGTTCTGGGGATGCAACCATTTCATAACGACTGGCAGTATCAATGACTGATTCTGCATGCCGCTCTCCTGACAGAGTTTTCTCTGTACTGCTGCCTCCAAATCCCCCCTCTCGTTACCGGAAGCCTGACCAGAGTCAGCGCCCAATTGGGAACTACTCGAATCGGCATGATCAGCCTGAAAGGAGATTTTCCTATTACACGTAGCTCTCACATGTTGCTATGCGATAAAAGCCTTATGTCTATGCATATCCTTGAAGACATCTCTTATGACAATGATTATTAAGATATTGTAGTATGATTGACAATGATTATTAAGACCGCAGTATGATTGACAATCATTATTAATATATCGCAGTATGATTGGCAATGATTATTAAGATATCGCAGTATGATTGACAATGGTATTTCTAACAAATTATCTTAAAGCTTACAGGCAAATCCTCCTTATTGGGCTCTTCTTTGGGTCCCACGTGTTTTTGAAGAAATGATCTATAAGGAATTAATCGCCTGACACTCTGGTAGGACACAATGGGTAGTTGACATCTTTTGGTACTTTGACGTCAACGCCTCTTTGTTTCGATACCATATGAAGGTTTTTCCGTTCTTTCAGAGTTGCTGGGACGTTCTTAATGCTGCTTCTCTGTAAATGTTAACACATTCCCAGTTTATCGCATAAAATGAAAATTCAGTCGCACCTAATTTTTAGTCTATTTTACATGCTTATTCCATTGAAAAACTTATATGATATTTTTGTAACGGTCTCGATGTCTTGTCTTAACTAGATTTCAATTCGATTTACGTGCCGCCATAATTTTATTGTTTTGTGCGCAACATCTAGCTGGTGTATCCGGAGAAGTATTAATGGTCATAGCAGTAGCTATAGCAGCAGCAGTTACTACCAGCATGACATGATGAGCATCAGCAGTATAGTAGTCTGGTAGTTTTAAAAAAGGTCGGTAATCAAATCATATACCTTAGTGTGCATTACCAGATGTATACTACCAGATATTCACCCGGTAAATTAACATGGGATGCTAGGGATGCTTATACACTGGTTTGCTTTCAATACCGCAAAGATGGATCAGCCTCTTTAGAGGAAGGAACCCGAGGAGGATTTGTATTTGTCTAAGAGATAGATACACATACCTGAGCGTGATAAGCAGTTTTTTTGATAAATGACTGAACGCCATTTAATGCCGACACCATGGCGTATGCTTCCGTGTCAACCGACTTCACTTTGTGGGTGGCGTGCTTCATTTGTGACGTGATATGACACGTCACATAACTTGTCCTGCGTGTTTGCCTTCTGTCTGCGCATTGTTTGTCCATTTTTTGGTTAAGTCTGGTTGGTTGGACGTAAAAGTAGCAAATTACCACAGATCGACCCTGACCAAGATAAACAGGTTTTCACCGCGTGATCATATTATCTGAGGCTAAATTTTAAGACTGGACATTAATCATTTGAGCACAATAGCTTCTTGACTTGAATATTTCTCCACCCCACCCCACCCCCACCCCCACAGGCTCGATTTTAAGCCAACCTTAGCCTCATCGCTTGTATCATTGGTTCCTGTCGTACGTGTAGGGCCTTGGACCCGGGGGAGGCACTGCCTAGATGTAAAACTGGTAGGGGTATGCCACGGACACGCGGCACGGTATAGGCATCGGGAGAGAAAAATCCAAATTCTGCGGGGGCATTTTGAAAGTAACTTTTTGGGTATTTTCTGAAACTTTAATTTTTTCTGTAGCTATTGATATATGCAGATTTTCCAAGGTCTAAACTTTAGGAAGGCTCAGTCTTTGCCATTACTTTGCAGAAATTTTTAGAACTGATGTCATGAAACATCATTGCCATAACGAAAGGATAAATTTTGTAGGCATTATGTAAAAGTAAAACTGGCTTTTTGCATGGGCAAATTGAGAGTAAAATGGCTCAAAACAGGGGCATTTCCGCTGCACATACCTGTACTACTTATTATAGGTGGGGCGGGGGGGGCTGGAAATAACGACATTATGGTCTGGCTAGAACATTCAGAACATTGTATGTGTGTGAGGTGGAGGGGGGGATTACAATGTGCAGTATATAGAACAATCTAAAAGTGAAATATTTATCCCCAAATCTCTATCATTTCGGGAAAATTAGCAGCAACAAAAGTCACCTCCGCCACTGGATAAAATTTAGGATACCAAAAAGGCCTGAAAAGATACCATTTTCAGCAACACGTCCCTAGCATTCCTCCCCAGTGTTTTGAAGAATTGTGGAGAGAATGCATCTCCAAATTTTTGCCCTTTAGAGAAAAGTGCGACAAAAGCAAACATCATTCTGCAAGCTTCCGAGTTGGGTTTGGCCCGGTTAATATTGCTAGGATTACTGGGGCAAATCTCTCTCCTTTCTCTCTTCTATATACATGTACTAGTAATGCAGAAGAGAGCAAAGGGAGACAATAAAAAATATTCACCGACTCTCCGGTGGCGCGACGTACTATTTACACCCCTAAACCCGCGCATACTAATTGGTATCATAAGCAGCTTTCACGCCACTGGCACATCAAAAACAACTAATGAGGTCATCAAACGGAATACCTGACTTCCTGAGAATCCCAATCAGCAGCAAAATCCCATACAGGTATATGTACTTGTGGCTCCAGAATACAAAACACTGAGACACCTAAACTGTTATGCTTTACGCGCGTGCCTTTGTTATAGTACTGTAATCCTGACGCTGGGGTGTACAACTGTCATGTCCATAGAGAATCGAGCAAATATTACATAACCGCTTGCATAATACAGTACCACAGTTCGGCTTGACCTAGATCCGTATTTCTCACAGTGGGCCTCAGATAGTGCAGGGGCCGCCAGCCATGGTGTTCTGAGAAAAGCGTCTGGCTGATTTACCTCAGCTGGAGACGACCGAAAGTCCAAATTCCAGCTGCCGCCGGGCTGCGTGCTAAACCCCAGAAACAAGCAGGCTAAAACGATCCGGATCCCGACCGAAGAACCAGTCTAGCGGCGTTTACCGACCAGACAGGCATAATGTATTATAAAAGCTTCCAATTTGATATTGTACCTTTGCCTGGCTGGGGTAATAACGTTATGATGCACGCGTCCATTAGACCGCCAGTCCGTCAAGGGCCGGCCATATATCTGCATGCAAGTCTATTGCTTTTGCTTTTTTTTATTCTCTTTAGATCTGCATGCAAGTGCAGATCTACTGTTTTTTCTTTACTTATGTTTTTGTTTTTGTTGCGGATACCGGTCCGTTAACACGATATCTCAAGACAGGTTGTTCAGCGAGTGACCAAAATTGGCAGTGTGGTAGGTCTCCATGAGAGCTCGACACCGAATATTTTGGTGATGATCTGCATTAAATAATCTAATTAATTAGACTAATTAAAGGTCAAAATTGCTGTAACTGAGATACCGCTGCTCCTAGAGCGAAATAAGCTCAACTTGGACCCCCTGGGGTAAATATGCAACTTCTGGAACTTTTTGCAAATTCCTGGTTTCATGCCCAAATATGGCATTTTCAAAATGGGCCCATATCTCGGAAACCGCTGCTCGTAGAGCGAAAATAAGCTCAATTTCGACCTTCTGGGGTAGAAAAAGGGTCCATATGCAACTTCTGGCACTTTTTTTCAGATTCCAGGCTTCATGCCCAAATATGGCAATTTTCAACATCAGCCCATATCTCGGAAACAGCTGCCCGTAAAGCGAAAATAAGCTCAATTTTGACCTCCTGGGGTAGAAAGAACATCTGTAAATCTTTTCAATCAAAAACTTTCATAATCCAATATGGCAATTTTGATAATTACGCTGTATCTTGGAAATGGCTCCAAACTTAAGATTATGTGGTTCTTCCACTCTTTTACACCAAAACTGGCATGCGGATCTTGATCTTGAATTTGAAATACAAAGGCTAGAGTTTACACTTCAAAGATTTCAGTTCAAAGTTGCCGAAACCTTCGTGCACCTAAGTCACACACTTTTTTCCTGTCAGTATATGCTCAGGTGTTCTCTAGTCATGACCCAACTTTGAGGTAGAGTGAACGAATATACCCCCAAAATGCCCACTTATATTTAGCTATTATTTCTGAGTCTCAACTTTCAGTCCGTTTCACTGCCCGACCAATAGTATTTGAGTTACGGGTCAATTTTATCAGTGACAAGTGCAGTTAAAATGTTGTGCAGTTCAGTTGCTCTACTGTGAACGGTTTCTGAGGCTTCGAGCATTCAAGTTCCAACCCCATATTTAGCCTTCACCATAGGTGGTAGATGTAAATTTTAATTTTGATAACAAGTGGCATAGGGGCCTTAAAGCTCTGCTTGGTCACCTAGTTCCCAGATACATGCACTGTTAAATTGTGATTCCTTCACCAAACGGCCAGTTCTTGTCCAACTGCAAATGACAGTGTCACAATTCTTCACTGAATCAGGCGTCATCTTCTGTATTGGCTGCTCGAACCACCAGCTTTTTCAAAGCAGTTAATGCCTGTTGGTGTACAGCCGCAACTGGCTGAATAGTTCATTCACTGCCGCCCGGGGGGGGGGGGGGGGGGGGGGGGGGGGGGGGGGGGGGGGGGGGGGGGGGGGGGGGGGGGGGGGGGGGGGG
>JAAUYG010136580.1_pt1 | contig 10331 bp, 11 predicted proteins | sample 7278091 | NCBI WGS metagenome assembly JAAUYG01 (sample SAMN14350201, study PRJNA611818) | marine sediment metagenome | isolation source: surface marine sediment (0.6m) | place: French Polynesia: Moorea | collected 2018-08
AGTAAATAGGTCAAACCAGTGAAATGCTCAGAGAAAGGTTCTGCTCAACCGTGACCAATTCTGGATTGACACAATACAAAAGAACCCTGTAGAATGAATATTGCTACATCCAAACCAAAGAGGAAAGAAAAAAACAGAAAACTTATGTGATAGAGAGTAAATAGGTCAAACCAGTGAAATGCTCAGAGAAAGGTTCTGCTCAACCGTGAACAATTCTGGATTGACACACTCAATACAGAAGAACCCTGTAGAATGAATATAGCTACATCCAAACTAAAGAGGAAAGCCGAAATAATTCCCCTAATCATACCCTTCTCAAAAAATGCTAAAACAGCTCCAGATATCGTAAATCACCATTTCCAAATTTTAAAACAAGAACTCCCTGATGTCTCTGAGCACCAAAATGACCACGGCATATATGCAGACATAATCTGAAAAGCCAACTTATCCGAAGCGTACTCCCTGCATGGTCCCAATAATTAAATTTAAATTTAAATTTGCCCCGCAATTACAAGTGGAACTAAAAAACAATGTTAGTCCGTGCTTACCACCTTTATAAATCAACACCTGAACAAAGAAACAAACAAACAAATAAAGACCCTTATATAATCAATACTTCAACCAACAAAGAAGGAAAGAAGAAAAAGAAAGAAAGAAAATAGTGCTACGATGAGAGTAGAGAGCTACACAACGGCAACGTAAGTTTTTAGTTTTAAAATAATTCAACTTACTCTTAAAAATGAGATCTTTAATACTGGCACAAACAATATTGTTTCTTGATGATAGAAAATATAATTTTAATATTAGAAATTGTATTAGGTATTAAATTTGATGTGGTAGAGATTAGTATTCGGATGTTGGATGCTGCTTGCGAAGCATGGAAAGAAAACAAAACAATAAATAACAACACAAAAAGAATGAATTAACTGACATCTGGGGAGCAATATCGAGAATATTACATAACACAAAAAAATAAACAAGTCCAAGAAAAAACATCTTACCGTGCTGCATCTTTTCTGACTTAATATCCCTTCTTGTCAGATCGCAAAAAAAAAACTATCGCAAGTTCTCCAGTTCCTTTCAGGTTAAATCAAAATGTGCTAGACCCCAAGTACCTGTACTGCTTTTCGGCAGGCAGTGCGCTCTGTGTTCGAGAGAGATGGACAAAACTCGGTTACCACCATCACTGCAGCGGCAAGGCCATCGACGCCAGAGTATTGTGGCAAAGCTTTTCCCACCTTCCATTGGTCGGTGGGATGGACCCTGTAGACTCTGTAGGGTGGAGCAAAGGTAGCGGCACATCGGCAATATGGGTTTCCTACATCTTCATAACACAAACTCAAAGGCGCAAATTGGGAAAGTTAAATTCAGTGTTCTTTTTGTTGTTTTTACATTAATTTAATCTCTCAGTCTCCCGCTACATGTAGTTACAAATATGTGTTTTATGAGCAGAGCCATCTCTCATAAAAGAGTTTGTGTCTGAGGTTCGCGAGCATATAACAATCGTAAAACGTTCGCAGTTTGCGAGAACGTAAGGCTACGTGGCACGTATGAAATCGTAAGTGGAGAGCAAAAAAAAAAAAAAAAAAGATCACAGAGACACACGTAGTTGCGAGCTACTCACACCGGTTATTCCTAGAAATGAGTTGTCTACAAAACATGAAATAGTTTTGGAGGGTTTTACATGCTCTATCATTTAGCTCTGTGGTGGAGTGGTTGGAGTAGCTGACCTGTCAGCATGATTACCACTACGTGTGTTGGTTCGCGCCCCGCTTATATTCTTTTCTTTTTTCCCGTCATTTTTTTTTTTTTTTACTTAAGTTTGTTATTTCTTGGTTATTTCTCATCTGATCAACCAACCATGGAATTTAATCCTCATTGATCCAAAACGGTCTATTTTCTGTGTGTCATTTATTAAGTACACGGAACTTGCAAAGATGTTTAATAATCACTTTTAAAGGTATTACCGGTAAATTTTCCTGCTCGGTGGCAGAATGGTTAGAGCGCCCCGCAGAGTGACAGATTTCCCCGTGGCACGGGTTTCAAAAGCCGTTACGGGCTAATGCCGATGAAATGTCCTGGCTTATGCCCTATGTATTTCCATATGTTATGACATGATATGGAGTTAAATCTTGTGGGATTGGTTATTGTATTTCGAAGACAAATAAAGATATATTTATAATATATTAATGTCGAGGAAAATAAAAAATGGTCGTCTTGTAAAACGCACACTCTTATCAAAATAATGCAAATACAAGAGAGTTGTAAGTTAGTTTCAAAATGAAGGCATTTCTCAAACAAGAAGCCCCGGGGACTTGAAGCTCTGCGTCAGTAATGCCGCCAGTAGAGGGTGGATAATCTCGATTTTAGTTATGTGATCCTAATATTGTCTACATGTGTGTAGATTCAATAGCACTATAGGTACACGAAAATTATACCCGCAAAGTCGACGAAGGGACGAAGAGGTGACGGCACTCGTCACCCAGGCAGCAGATCTGTCAGCGGACAGGATTATGGAGTGCCTTTCCACCATCTGAGGCTTCCCGCCGGAAACTACAAACAGCGGACGTGAGGCAGCCACAGATAACCTGGGGACCTCACCGAGGCTGGGGCAGCGGTGGACACCACTCGGGTGGCGGAACAGACTGTCAAAGCCCTGATATACGGTACAACAAAATCAGGTGGGTCTGCTTCTACAGATTCAGGCGTTGCCATCCCCCACCACATGTCAACCACCGCAGGCCCGTTGGGTTTCCATTCGGACGACCGATAGCGAGCTAAAATATTGTCCAACGAATATGTCGATTTTAAAACCCTCCTATACCTGGTTTCAACAATGACCAATCTATCAAAGTTGTGCACCAACCAAATTCGCATCCAATTCTACAACTGGCCCCAGCCAGTTTCTCTAAACCCATCATTAATATTGATATTTGGAACACCGCGAATAATAATAATTTAATAATAATTTATTTTGTATAGCGTTAACTCCACTTGAACAGTGCTCTAAAACCCTTAAATGTTTGAACAGTGCTCTAAACGAATAGTATGTATCACCATGTGTACCACCAAAAAACACCCCGAGGTCGCTCAGTCATTGCCACAAATGACAATGATTGACAAAATAAGTAGATACAAATGGCAGAATGACCACAAACTACAAGATGTCAAGCGATACAACAGTAACGTTAACTTCTATTTACCGTTCAATAAAGAATTAAACGTACCCGTAAGGAATGGGACCTTTCTTCAAATATTAGAACAAGATAATATTGATTCTTAAAAATAGTTTTATATATTTTTTAATATTAAAAAATGCATTGGTAGTTATAATTGTTTCCCAGAGGTTTCGTATTCAGACGATAGATGGTGTGTACAAAGCATCGAAAAAATCAGCGTTTACACGGAATATTGGTATTTGAGGTATTATATATGCGAAACAAAATGGGATGAATAGAAATGATTATCCAGGTTGGCGTTTGACTGGTTTTTTTTTTTTTTTTAATTAGACTGCCAGATAAGCAACACTCCATCTCACAGTTCTCCCAAATTTTACTACCAGATATTGAGGAATATTCCTAATCAATATATTGCGTTATTAAACGTCAATCTTTGTCCAAGTTGCATCAGTTGCTACTAAGTGGCTCAAGTCTCCTACGGCTAGATGTAAATTTGCAGCTATGTAATGTAGTGGCAGAATATGATGATAAATCAGTCTGGTTCGACATATAATTCCTTTGTGTTTTGTTTTGTTTCGTCGACCACATCGTATGCCGTCCCCTTCACGGGCGTACCAAAACGCTCACTGAGTTAAAAGAGGTGAACATTAATCTGTTTTGTTCGTTTTACAATCGTCTATAAATAAATAAATGTTATAAAAATGAGTCTTGATATTTTCTGGTGTTATAGGGACACATAGTTTACACATGTTGGTTGCCCCATGTTGACCGACAGTATACAGTAGTATTGATTCGTGCCTAGATCGGTTGGCCTAGATTACCAGAATCTGCATGTTTTGAAAAATCAGCAGTTTGCCGGTGACCGCTAGGTAGGCGAATAGCAGGGGGACTCCGTATCTTTCACAAGGCCGGTTCTAGCTTGACCGTAGCTCATGAATATTCAACCGTTTCTAGAAAAGGGTTTCTTGTATTAGCGTAGGCTACCGGACAGGGCGGTGAATTTGCGAAAGTAACCCAGTTCCAGGAAAGGGTTCGGCTGGAGCTCGTTTAGCATAGCTGGGCGTTTTTCGCATCAGTCGTGAATTTGACATTCGAGGAGACACGACCGTATGCTATGGTGTCATTAGAATTGAACTGTGAAAATCACTTTCAATAGTGGGGTTTGAAGAAAGGACACCGTGAAAATACGGGAGACTGTATCAAAAGCTATAGCTAGTGAGGCTGAGATACAGTGATCATCAGAACTTATGCCTGTTGTCTTTAAGACATGAAATCAGCCGAGAATTAGCTGAGTAATTAGCTTAGTTGCAGGAGAACGTTCATTTAGCTCAGGGTTGCCTGACGTTCGTTGTTGACACTGTCGGAGCTGGTCTAAGAAATCGTTTGTGTAGCGATATACAGTCTGTGTACTGTGATTGTTGAGTCAGCTCAGAATCAGCAGAAAGCTGAGAGGCCTCAGAAGATAGCGTAAAGCGCTGAAATTACAAGGACTGGTACATGCTGAAGTTGTATGCGGCGATCATCGTCACAGCTTGTCACGCTGTGTGTGTGTGTGTCCAGCCTCATGTTTCCTGATGTGGGAAACGACATCCTATGGTTGCAAAGTAGTGATTGAAAATCGCTGTCTGTCCTGTCAGTGAATAATTGCTTGTGATAGCGATTGAGCGTGCAGTGACGCACTCAAGTGCGGTGTCTGTCGCATGGGGCACCTGCCGAGTCGTTGGTCACTAGGTGCATGATTTGGTGACCGGAAGTGTGCTGCCAAAGCCTGGAGAAAGTTCCCACGTGCATTGCATGTCAAGCTAACCCTCTCCACGTACATCGTATGTGATGTCTTGAAATAACAAGAACTAGCCATTTAACAAGGACACAACTGTCGTGTTAACTCACAGAAGAGCCAAGAACTTAACTGGATATCCCATAACTCAGGATTGTCACTAGTGTTCATTTGTGTTGCGCACATCTTGGAGTGTATGCCTAGACAACGAGCGAGTGAGTATTAAATGTGTGTAATTGTATTATCAGGTATTCTTCTTCTAAAATTGTTCATCTGTTTCATATTGCATTGATTGTTGTACTAGACTTCGTCACATTGTGTAAAAATTGTAATTTCCACTCTAAAGTTTATTTTAATAATAAATTTTAATGCCATACTTTATGTTCTGTTATTTGTTTAGGAACTCTATTCAAAAGAACCTGGGGGATAAATATCTACCCGTAACAGTGGAAACCATATGTAGTGCAGGCAACCTGATTAATTACTTCTTTTGCCCGTTCTATCGAGAAAGATTTTGTATTTATGTACATTTTGACATCATTCCCGACAGCAACATTCTGTGCAAACTGCTCGTTCCTATACAGGAGACTCCTGTTTATAATCACACTCCTATACTGGTATAGAGCGTTATGGCTATCATGTCTATGTGATTATGTGCCCTTGGTATTTTATAGCACGGTTCCTATATCTCTAATATCTAATGTTTATACCGTCATTTCCTTTTTTTTTTTTTTTTGACTGTATCGGATTATTAAAATATCATGATTAATTATAGATTTTGATATGTACCGATTATAAACTAAAAAAAAATTATAGATTATGATATGTACCAATTATAAATTTAAAAAAAACTGAATTGTTTCACGAGACAGTATCCACATTGTATAAAGTGCCGTAGTTTAATATTGGTTAAGTCACATTTTTGTGGGTATAAACGTTTATTTGCTTACACAGGTTCACAACAGTCGACAAGAGAATATTAATGTTCACCTCTAGAAAAAGTGCGGTGGATAATAGGATAACACAGTACATACACGCATAATAGGAGTAGTATAATTAGTGGCAGATACCTTGAGGAGACTGTGTTATATAGAGATGTCAATCAAACTGTATATAACTGTCAATCAGACATTAATCATTTGACTTTATTGCTTATTAACAATATATAGAAATTAAAGGAGCTGTCAGATAGGTGTCAACATTAATGACCTCACCTATCAAAACTGGATGCTGCAAGGGTAGTTAATATCATAATTATAATAATTTCTATCTCTTTGAGCTGTTAGAGAGGCATCCACGTAAATGACTTTACCTGTCGAACTGTATGTCGAAAGACTTATTAATGGCATGCAATCCCATTTCTCTTTCTTTCTTTCTTTCTTTCTTTCTTCTTTCTTTCTTGCTTTTTCTTTTATTTCTCAAACTGGTATAAACATCTAGTATGGTCACCTTAAAGGCTTGAGTTTCTGATTGAAAGACGGAATATATTCTGTCATTGATTTCACCCAAACCTCCCTTCAAATCTTCAGTAGGAAAATTGTGATAGCGTGTGTCAAGCTGTGTCCTCTGTAAATATGAGCACGATTGACTCTGAATTCGTGCCGAAGCTGGGGGTCATCTCCAGCTAAGACTCGTTCGGGATCACCAGGCTCCGGGATTTACTTAAACACCAGGAAGTTCACCAACCTCATTGCTTTGATGGGTGATGTCCATCCCTATTTCCTGCTAAAGGTCTCCCCTGCCACCCGCAACCAACCATGGAATGTGCTTTCTGTTGCCCCATTCAACTGGATTTCCGAGGACCTGCTTTGCCTTACAGAATCTTTCACAGACAAAATGAATATTAACTATTGACAGTTAGTTCCAGATGGATATAGCCGTGTGTCGTGAGTTTTAATCCTGCATATGAATGAAATTATAAAAGACTTTGCCATGGACACTTACTATTAGAATAATGTGACCCTTAAATATATGAACATTTGCCATATTACAGAATAGTTTTTAGTTAAAAACTTGTATATAAATATTTACAGCGAGTTTTAGTTATCATTTGTATATATTATTTATGCATTTGACATTTTATTTGTTTAGCATTTGGCACCTTCGTTTTTACAAAAATAGTTTACATGTACCCGCATATATTTAGCATCTACTAGGTGTTAGGTTCGAGCCTCATAAATGTTGGCGGTTTGTGAAGTTTCTATTAATAAACACCAGCGAAAAGCAGAACGATGTTCCATTATTTTTAGACTTTACCCCAGCATGGGAGGAGACTCCTCCCATTCCGGCCATGCCCTTATAAACTGGATTGTTTACCCCAGCTCACCCACACTCACTCATTCACTCACTCACTGCTGTCCTGGCTGGGGATAAAAAAACAAGAAGCACAGGGTGATGTCCGGTTGACAAGATGTCAGACAATAACTACATTAAACTGGATAAGATAGAGATTTTAGCTGTACATTAAGACCTGTCGCTTTCGAGATAAAAAGTTGTCGAAAATCAGAAATGCACTGAGTGACCCCATAATGACCTTAAGCACTTAACTGTCAAAGTACCCTGTAAACACTGAATACTAACCAGGAATAACCTGAATACTAGGACCAGCCAAGGACCAGTCATTTTTGAGATACAAGGTTCTCAAAAACTGGAAATGGACCGAATGACCCCAGAATGACTTTAAACACTTAGCTGTCAAAAGAAAATGTATACATTGAATACTTAGCACCGAGGCCCAAATTTCACCCCGCTTTGCTCTACAAGTTGCTCGTTTTCCAGATAATTGAGGTTTTTTGTTTTCCCATAGGGTACAATGGTGAAATTTAAAAAACTCAAAATTTCAAAAATCCAAAACAATTCATTTGTGAGGCCCACTGAGAAGAAAATTCAGGAAAAGTTTGAAAAGATTCTCTTCCCTCAAAACTGATTTGAGGGAGGAGTAGCATTTTTAATTTTTGCTCCAATAGGGTCCCATGTTAATGAAAACGAAAAATATTCCTAAAAAATCCCCCCAAAAATTATGTTCAAAAATTCAAAACAAGTCCAGGTGTAAGGGCCAGGGAAGCAACAACCAAAATTTGAAAAGAATCTATTCAATAGGTTCAGAGATAATTGATGCCACAGACGGACAGATGACAGATGGACGACGGACAATGGATGAATTTCAAATTGATGAGATCTGCTAACATAGTCAAGCGGAGCTGAAAATGCCGATGTCGCAAGTTAGCCAGGTATGTTTATAGGTTCCAATATATGCATGCAGTGTGTTTTAATTTTGTAAGAATGCAGTAAAAGGTTTACTATGCTAGAGTGGTATTTTAATTTTTTATAAAAATGTTTATGGGGATATTTTTATCTGTCATATCAGTTGCCTGAACCAACCATGGGAGTTGCTAACACGTTTGCTATAGAGATGTTAAGTGGGGAAGATCTGCATCCCCAACCCTATCCCAAGGGAGCCGAAACAATTCCTTTTATGCGCAAGCAGGGGCACTGTCAGTTTTCAGATGTTCAGATGTTCACTAAGTCAGGTCGAATCTTGTCTTGCACTAAGTCTAAATTTCACAGTAGTTAGGATTTATGCTACATTCATGCACACGATGTTCAGGTTCTACACGCATTTTACAAACTGCCAAACACGCTGAAAGCATGACACAATATATAGGTAGAATTTTGACAACCTTCATCCATTACCATGCTTTTTTAGAAAGAATACATAAATTAGCTGTCCATCATGTGGTGGTAAGAATTGCCCGGTACGTGCCTTTAACTTCTAACGAGGTTTTGCATGTGCTTAGCCTCAGGTGTTTTTATGCTACAAATAAAGGTCCCCAAGGGCTCTTGACAATTTTCTTTCCACAGTCAATACAATGACCGGCCAAACTGCGTCAATCAATTCTACCAGATCAGTGCAAAAATGCACTAGATATCGAGACGGCCTGGTCAAATTATGACTGCAGTACTTTTTTTAAATTGAAGACAAATCGCAACTGTCCAAACATCTTCCAGCAGGCAAGCTCCGATTTGAGGCCCTTGGCCCTTGTTTTAAACTTCAATTTATTTTGAAAGTTTGCACCCACGAACTGGTACAAGATGCTCACCTTTGAATTAGACACCATGCATCGTACTTGTGCTACATGCCGCCACAGCATGTTGAGTCAAGGTAAATGCCAATCATGACAGGTGAAGTAGAGTATTTCTGAGTTACACATGTAGCATGATGCGAAATGTGACCCTTTCATATTCTGAAATTTCATATAATACGTAATACAACTCCCTATTAGTGTGTTGTAAATAACGTAAGTCCTATTTTTTCAGTTATTCTGCCATTTCTTTTCAGTTAAATAATATTGACTTGAATGTTATCCAATGGTCACATCACACAGAGAGACGCCATAAGCATCTGCCTACAGTAACATCAGCATTTCGACGCACCCTTTGGCAGTTGCTGGATTTGAAATGACCTTGATTTGTTCGTCAAGGTCATACAATATCAAACGCCACAGTACAGTACATGCAGTACGAGACTCTGAGATACCTCATGTCAATATCCCATAAGCCTGACGATGTACCGTTTGTGACAACTACATGAGTAGCTTTGGATTTAAGGCCAAGTTCACATCAGATTGGAAAACAACATGGGCAACAAATATTCTGATAGCGTTAATTAATAGCGTAACTAACCTCGCGGTGCATCGTATAAGACTTTCAAGCTTAATGACCTTGATTTAGGCATTTCAAGATAATCCATGGTACAAAGGGCCACAGACATGGTGTCAAATGCAGACGAAATTGACTACATGCAGTTGCAAACGCTCTATATCATTCCATATGCAAATGCAAATACAGGAACATGAAGGATTTAAATCCAAATGCAACTGCACTTGACTGCATTTAAATGCAAATGGATGATTTTTTTCAATTGCACAATGGAAACATAACCCAGTATTCTGAATTTGGTAAAGTAGTTATTTCTGACTGCTTGAAATAAATCGGCATTGTATCCTTGTACATAACATAGGTCTGGAATTGCTTTTTTCCACTTGTAGATACAATTATATATTTAGTACTAGGATACAGCTTCCATAATGAATCTGTCGGTAGGCTGTCTGCTTTGCAATTTTTTCACATATGAACACTGGTCACTAGTCTTCCCATGATTTTCAAACCATACTTAATGGCACTTCAATGTAAAATTAGCCTTAGCCTCTCACAAATAGCTTCGCAGGAAATAGTGTGCTTGTTATTGTATTTAAAGAAACACTAGTTGTTAGAATGGCTTATAAGACAGGCTCTATCATGCTGAAACATTTTTCAGACATGCTAAACACGGATGCTGGTGATGCTGGGGGGGGGGGGAATCAGGCTTATAGTCG
>JAAUYG010075785.1_pt1 | contig 10329 bp, 7 predicted proteins | sample 7278091 | NCBI WGS metagenome assembly JAAUYG01 (sample SAMN14350201, study PRJNA611818) | marine sediment metagenome | isolation source: surface marine sediment (0.6m) | place: French Polynesia: Moorea | collected 2018-08
CAGATCTTGTCCTCTCTGCAGCAGTGCAGGAAAGGGGAGAGCCCACGTGTGTGTGTGTGTGGGGGGGGGGGGGGGAGGTCAGTCCGGCTGGAACTCTCGTTAACGCGACACAATGAAGCCTGTAATTGAAGGGCTGAGCCGAAGCCCTGTCACTGCCTGCGATATATCATGTAGTTTAGTCCTTTCTGATCCCTTCCTCTATGTTCAGACCTGGCGGGGGGAGGGGAGGGGGGGGGGGGGGTCAATGTCTTAAAAATTCCTAAGTCCCCTAGTGATCTTAGGCATGGGTAAGACAATGGTTGCCAGGGTGAATAGTGAACTTAGGTCCGTTTCTGCACTTAAGATTTTTGTCAGAAACTGGATCCTGCGGTCCATTGAGGGAATACTGTATAGCATACAGGCACTGCTTTTTTTTTTTTTTTTAAGATCCATTGACGTGATAGCCGGGCACAGTTTTGTAAACGTCACTTCAGATGTGGTTTTGTGTCATCCGGATCCGTGCTTTGCGTAACACATAGTGTACATGTAGGTGCATGTACAAGCAGTTGGATGGTCCCGAATGTCGGCGTACATTTTCAGAAGGGAATACGAAAGTTGGGTTTTGAAAAATAAAACGTTGTTAAACCCTGTTCATTTCGGTCATCATCCGTCCGCGAACTATAGGCGAAATGTTTGCTTTAATATTTTCGGCTAAAAGGTGACGCGTTTAATACAAGAGAAAATTGAAGCGAAGAAGAAATGCCGTCTAATATGTAATGTAGAAGACGGTTTTTCATGAGTGAGCCTTTCTGCGAAAAACAACCAGAACATTAGGGGCTCCTCGCCTACACCCCGATGAGTCTTTCGTCTAAGATTTGGGGCAGATGGCACGCTGTCATGTTTAAAATTATATTGTGCAAATCAAAATCCGCGTTTATCGCATTTCTACATTGATGCAAGGCATTTGGTGTTCCGAACATTAATTTTCGTCTTATTCAATCAGAAACGTTAAGATCTGCCCTCTCTTAGCATATGGTTTACGTGTAACTGCAGTTGTGACGCTATCGGATGAAAAAAAGGAATTTTTTGTCAACAGTATGGATCTGTTCCCATCGGCTCTAACATTTTTACATGTAGCTACGGCGATGTCTGTTCATTGATCCGTGTCGGAGAGAAAGAGGAGGGGGGGGGGGGGGTCAGCTAAGACCAGACGGTGATGTACATGTACAAACTACGGATCGATACCGCGGGAAACATTAATTGTATAAAACTTGCGGGCCGTGTGGTAGCAGTGGGGGAGAGGCTTTAATTGAAGCCTCGGTCGCAGCAGACAGAGGCAAAACAGGGCAAAAATGTCCCAGCCGCTTCCATCCATAATGGATTTCTTTGTATCGTCGTTCCAACGATGGCTTTATGTTGCATGGCTGTTAGTTAAAGCAATCTGCGGGTACCAACTGGACCCGAACTCCCCGCTAATTGACCGGCATACCGCTGTCTGAACGCTGTTAGATCTACTCCACCCACCCCCTCGCCACTGACACCAGATCCCCCGGCTGGTATTATCGCCGGCATTACCTAACTCCGCGTGTCTGTAATAGCCTGGAATGGCTCCTGTCGTGACTTATGAGTATTAGACAGTTTTATTCCGGCAAAGAGAGCTCAGAAATCAGTGCACGTCTGCCCTGGCATTACGTGTTACTGATAGAGTTCCTAATCACCTCATGTACGTTTACGTGTAGGCCATCTCTCTGGTAATGTGGGCAGTGTTCTGAGACTTCCACAACAGGTAGCATAGGCACATTCCCTAAATAGTCTTACTCCTTCACTCACCCACAACAGCTTTTAACATCCCATTGAGTTTTGGCATCTTTAAAAAAGCTAGGAAAAAACAGGATAGGTAATCTAAACGGATAAGAAACATGGGTAGGCAATGACGCCGCTGAGACCTCGGTCATGCGTTACATACATAACGCAAGCAGCATGTAGGAAAATACGAATGCTAACATAGTCTGCAAAGCACGTAAGACCAGTGCGTGCAGTGGTCCGGCGAGCTTTCACGAACCTCGCTTGTGCCACTGATGTAATAAATACGATAATTAGAAAAGCTCGGCAAGTGGTGGCCTGATAAAGCAGGAGATTGCTGCTTGGCGTGCAGTGGGGGGAGTGGGAGGAACGAAGGAAGGGAGTCCGGGAGTGACACTGGCACCAGGAACCGAAGTGATTCCACTGAGATAGCAACTCGGTACTAACTCCGCCAAGTCAGGCTGTACCACAGCCCGCCCACAAGTCTGTTGAGATATAGAGATATGAACAACCGTATGAACAGCACTCGGCAGACATACATTCTACTATATATACTCTCCTCGGATGCCTAAACTGGTTCCATGTTGGTTGTATGGTTCATGTACACGTTCCTTTCATTGTAAGCTCCTCCTGTCAATACACTGCACTTCAGTGTAAAGCAAACTCTCTACAATAACATTTACACCACACATCCAGAGCCTACAGGTATATCCCACCTTTGGTGACAATGTTTCATTTTTTTTATTTTCCTAATTATATGATTAAGCAGAAAGCACGAATTAGTTGGTGCCTCTTGCAGTGTAGAAGCCGATACATACGGCTTTGCTCCTTTATCCTTGGTTCTGTATGATAAGTGGACCGTTCGTTACCCCTAGACGAGTCTGTTATCGTCCATGGCAGCGCACGAGTCTGAAGGCAAGGCAGGGAGTCGTTTATTAGAGCAAGAAGAAGAACGACAGCCAGGATCTCATTAACGAGGCGACGTCGGTTTTGCGCTGCCGGGTTGAGCACTGCAGGATTCGGGAGGAGCCTGCAGATGAAAAGTGCCCATTGGCAATCCGTTCCCGGACGTCTTTATGAGGTCACAGGTGTCATGGCGTCATAGCCCGTCCTACCCGGCGACTTGGACGTTCGTAAAACGTTCTCAAAATGGACGCCAAGTTCTAGCGCGGTAATTGACATAAACCTCGTAAAACAAAAGCAGCAAAGGTCAAACCAATTAGGGCTGTAATTCCCCGTCGGCACACGCTGGCGGATGCGGCAGGAAACTGCGCAGTGCACTCTGCCGGAAGTGCTTCACCCGACAGCAGGAATTTCAGGTAGATTTAATTTGGCTGTACCATGATACCGCTGCTGATCGTCGTTTACAAGCTGGGGGACAGTTGGGATGCGTCCTTACAGACAGACACACAAACAGCCCTCTACCCTACATGACCTAACCCCATGGTCCAGTCAGAAAGGGAAACACTTTATATGCCTGTGTATCACTTAACATAATTTGGCTTCATACAAACAAATCAAACTAAACAACAAGATTGTATGATTATTACGTCCGTTGCCACATTTAGAACAGGTACACGTAATGCATAAAATTATTAATATTTTACCTATCCTCTGCTCAGCTCTAAGCAATGTTATGCTAGACCAGACCCATCTATACGACGCTTATACATATACGTGTTGTTTCTATAACAAAATCAGACAATGAAAAGGCCACATGACCACAGTATGAGATGTCTCATATGAGATATGGGATCTTGGGACATGTGACAAAAGTCAGTAGGAGAACCCAATGAAATTGACATGCCATTCCATTCTCTGGGCCCCCACCGGCCGTCTGCGATCCATCTCTCCCTCATTCATAATGGCCGTCACCTGCCGAGCCTGTAACCAGGGGTTACCACCCTCTTCACCCTGGATTGGTCTGTTTAGAGTTCCAGAAGTGGGGCCAGGTGCGCTCGTTCCAGATAGCCTGGCCACGTTAGCATTCGGGAGCTACATGTAAGTCCCGTGGGGCAAAAATGTTGGCCAAAATCTCATCAATCCATTTTCTCTCTTCCTGCTCAGACCCAGGCTTTAAGAGGCATGCTATGCGTGGATGCCAAAAAAGCATGTATCTGTAGCCTGAATGGGCTTAACTGAAGACCTTCGGACTTAAAATTTCTTCTGTGTGACTTAACCTGGGACCTTCAATATAACTGATGTCCTAGTCAGTTTTGTAAAGGCCTTTATGGCAGCATCAGTTTGGGAAAGTTAACGTTAGAAAGGAGATGTGTTAGAAAATTAGAAATTAGAGATTGCGATTCCTTAGTGGATCATATCCTGTGGCACTGCACTGATTCATGTACTAACATCGCTGTACTTCATCGACAGCTGCATCCATTACAAACAATAACAAACGTGTGAGTCTTTCTCAAGCAGCCATTGCAATATTGCCCTTTTCTCTGTGCCACTGGTCCCTGCCCGCGGCCAGCACGCCATCCTCTAGCCTCTATTATCGCCACCTTACACAGTCTGAGCTCATCCGAAGACGGCAACCAGGCCCCATGGTGTCACATCACCCAGACGACACGTCTGCCGGAAGTGCGCTTTAGCTCGAGGGATGCGAACTGAATACTGATTGCGAGATCAAAAGGAAGCCGACACGCTGGAGGAATGCCGTTCACGCGCCGGATCGAAATCTAATAGACTTCGCCGCGGGGATGGGGCGTGACGGCAACAGAACGTGATAACCGGCGGGAAAAAAATCCTCTCGGAATCTCCCGGTCATCTTCGGTCGGCGGTCCTTCCTTCCGAGATTTAGTCGGACACGCGTGCTTGCCTTCCATGTCGCCGCAGAACGACCGCACAAGGCGGCTAGGATCGTGTAAAGAAAACCCCTCCCCGTGGGCGATAATAGATGATTTTTCTCCACTGGAGAAGGCGCGTTACGCCTCCCCTCCCCGCTCTGAGCGAGAAGGATTTCACGTGGTGAAGGCAGTGCTGCTATCTACTGATATCCCGTAGACGTAAGAGGTCTGGCACTGACGTTGATAGTTGGTGTTATGAGTTATAGAGAGGAACCAGCAGGACGCCCCTCTCTGACCAGTGTTAGGTTCCCTCTGAGGTGTTCATGCTGGACCTGTGGGCATCCAACTGGACACCAGACGTACCATCCGTCAAATAAGCGGCCATTCTGATCCGCCCTAATACAAACAGTTAGTAGTAACATGTAGATGTTTGTATTCTAGAAACATATACAAAGCGTAGGGCAATAGTCAGATATAGGACAGATAGAAATAGGGCGTAGTTGTATATACAGTATATACCTTACACTGTGCTTTGTAAGTAGTCGCACTAATAAACGTACAAATCGTGCATACTGAGAAATATAACAGCAACTTAAACTAAACCAATTAACCACATATGTATCACACAAATTTTAAAGGCAAAGAAAGGGTTAAGGAATACAAAATACTAAGAAGAGCTTCGTGTACATGTACATGTGTACATTATCATGACTGACATATCTCTTCAATGTACATGAATTATAGCTTCCACACAATGTCAGTTTCCCTGAAGAAAAAAAACAACAACAAACAAACCGCAAAACAGTTTTACCCAACATACTGCAGCATATCTTGTAACGAATATAAAGTGGGAAAAATGGTTTGGAAATGCTCCCTCATCCTGGGATACATACTACATGTATACACATGTACATGTAGCTCATGCATAGTACATGTATGTTCTTCTCCCATCGAGGTTCTGAAAGAACTGAAGTTTGTTTCTATACTTAACATTGTGACTCTGTGCGAATTGTATTTACCGTACACTTTATGATATTAATAATAATGAATTCCTTTATTTAAAAAGGGCAGTTATACCTACCGTTTATATATGAGCTGTTCGCAATAGAAAGCTACAATAAATCAGATAATACTTTCTGAAATACGGTTAGTTAAACACGATACACTTAGGGAAACTATAGACACACGGTTAGATAATAACGATATAATATTAGTGTTTGTGTAGAGGTAGCCATTATGACAGAATTGGTTGTAGGCTTATGCAGGTTTGGCAAAAAGGTTAAAGTTGTTTACTAACCTGTGAAAGCTGTTTCAGTACAGTGTCTTGCTGTTCAAAGTCATCAAAATTATTATTGTTTAAAAATTGTTTAAAATTAAGTAAAAAGTGTTTAAAATTTTATTAATTACCAACCTGCTCTTGTTGTTTCAGTACTGTGTGTTGCTGTTAACAATTATTATCACACAGACGGTGTTTGGCATCATGGCTGCCGTGGGCAAAGAAGAGGTGAGAATTTATTTACTTTTTTTCTACAAAAGTTAGAAGATAACGTTTCGTATATGTAGTAACCTCAGTTACTCTATGGAGTTGATATCGTACACTTTACAATATACATGTATACCCCTTATCCTATACCACCACCTTAGTTTACTCTTATTTGGGACACGATAGTCATATGCTAGCGATTACTTGCGATGAAATGGTAGCCAGAGAGACACATATATGTGATTTCTGCTTCCGGCAGTTACTCTTTAATTACTGCAAACGATCTAAGCAGAGAATAGGCCAGTTCATGTACAGTGAAACCTTCCTTAAGACCACCTGAGAAATAGGGACAACCTGGGAATTAAGGACACCTACTTAAGTCCCTAGGTCTATTTTTTATACATAGAAATGAGCCTGAGAAATAAGACCACCTTAGAATTCAGGACAGTTTTTGGCAGTCCTTCTGGTGTCCCTAATTCCCAGGTTTCACTGTATTTCAGAATAACTCCACCTGCATAACGCATTATGCAAAAACTACCCTTTCCTGTGTGAGGAAGACAGGGCCTGGTGCAGTGACCTTTGTGTTTGGTTTTGATTCATACCTTATTGTCCTGAAGAAATATGTGTTGCATTGACTTGAACCGGTGGTACAGTTTGGATCATAATAAGCATAGGTAGATGTATATCATATTTGAAAATACCATTCTTTTTTTTTTCATCTTTTGTTGCAGTTTAAACAAGATTTGAATAGGGCGATGTATCAGCAGATAAAATTCCATTACAACCGAACCTCAGTCCCTGACGTGAACAAGACGGATCTCCTTACCATAGCGTGGGACTCCATGCAAGTCGCGGTCAGTGTCGTCTGTAAAATATCGATATTGTAATCAAACTTCAATAGAGCTACTGTCATAATCACGACATCTTACCAGTCTGGTGTGTAGCCTTTAAACTCTTCCACGTTGACTCGATAATTTTTTACTTAATATTAATACGCAGAGGCCACAGTACAAATGTACGTACAGGGCGTCAGGTACATCTACATCAATTCTACATGGTCCCCACGTCAATATCCTGTCACTAGTAATATTAATCTGGTGCCGCGTTGTCTTTTTCACTTTCACAAGGATACAACTGTATCACATGTAAATATTTCAAACATCTCATGGATATGAATTTCTCAGCACAAGCCTCCAATAATAATTATATCCCTTATACGTACACTTATATACGGATGCTAGTTGAAACTGTTTCATGTATAAAATGTACACGCAATAACAGCCACAGCGTTTCTAAGGTTACAGACCTGTTTATATGCATTTAAATAGCAGTCCAGGGTCTATTGTAAATCTTTGAGGAGACGCATGCCATCCTTACCACCCGTACGATGTTTTCCTATTTGGGAAATCAATTTCACCCTCTCGCTCTCTACTTTTAGCTGAAATGTTGCGGTGCCCACGAGCCGTACGACTACGAATTCAGTAGTTGGTGGAACCACACGCGACCCAAATACGGTACGGACGTTCCGCACACGTGCTGTCGTCTCCATAACGACAACCCGGAATACTCGCTGGTTGTGGATAACGGGCAGTGCCAGACAGAGGCCCTCCTCTACCCTAAATGGAAGAAGGAACACGCCAGAAACGGACGGGTCATTGAGTTTCATGAGCTTTATACAAAGGTACGTAGCTAATATAAAGTATGGAGCTCCTTGCTGGTTTCAACTTCCCTGTTTAGATGGCACAGAACACATTTCGCTACATGTACAATGTACATGTGTAATGTACATGTAGTGGCAGTAAAAGATTTTATTAGTCGTGGCAGCAGCAGTAGTAGTGGTGATGGTGGTGGTAGTGGTAGTACATGTAGTAGGAGGAGGACGAGGAGGAGGAGCAGCAGCAGCAATAGTGGCAGTAGTAGTACTAGCATCATCATCATCATCATCATCATCATCATCATCATCATCATCATCAACAACAACAACAACAACAACAACAACAACAACAACAACAACATCAGCAGCAGCAGTAGTAGTAGTAGTAGTAGTAGTATTAGTATGGCATATTGATAGCAGTAACGGGGCTGATAGTAATAGTGGTGATAGTGGTAGTAGCAGCAGCAGCAGTAGGAGTAATAGTGTGGCGTATTTACAGCAGTAACGGTGCTGACAACAGGAAGACTAGAGTTCCATGTACATGCACCAGCAGCAAGACATTGGCTCTATAAATAAGTATTATAAGTTGTAGTTACATCTATATACATGTACATGTGTGCGAAATCCACGTGTGTAATTGTAATGCCCGTTCGGGGGGTTTATCTAATCACTCTTCCACTCGAGTGGTATAAATATCAGGTCCTCGTTGCCGACAGTGATGCAGAGGCTGTGAAGTCATGCGATGAGCCGAGAGACCGGGAGATAACATTGGTTGGGTTTCCTCTCTTTCATTCCAGGGCTGCTTTGAAGCCCTCATGGAGTGGATAGACGAACAACAGGCCTACACCGTCTCCTCGCAGGCCTCGTGGGTGAGCTCGGAGGTAAGGGGGGTGTTTCATAATGGATTTTAAGTGTGTGATGGTTTTGAATTTTCCCACTAAAATGCCAGGTCTTTTTTCTAAACTATCAGTATAATGGGTCTTTTAAAGTCTGAACACTGAGCCTTCCTTGTACTATCGCCGTTCCTTGTGTCGATAAACCGAACAGAAAGAAAATGTTTTGCATCTTGAGGGAGCCTGGCGATGAACGATTGGTGTCGACCGATTTTATGCGAATTAGCACACCTGCAGGATTGCCAGGAGATAGCACAATCAGCACTCAAGACACCGAGTATAAGATTAGATCGTCCCCTCCCATCCCCAGGCCATATATCCCATCTGCCTATCCAAGCAGGCTATTTCTGGATTAAAACCGGCTTCCACTAATCATGAGGATACCGGGAGATTACTGATGCATGTTTACGCCATGCTATGATCTATCGAGTGCCCGATCAACCGTAGACGCCGATGCACCGTCTAACCTGCATAATCAATATTATATAGCTTTACCATTGAATGATTGTTTCGTTTTGATGATTTATTTATTGACTCTGTGGGAGGGTACAATATTTATGTTGACACGTGTCTATCTGCGTGGGGGATTAGCTTGTAAACCATATCCATAATTAAAGATCTTCCTGTTGTAAACTCCTGCTTCCGGTCTTAAGTACAGTAGAACCTCACAATGGAGATTTAGATAAAACGGTCTTAATTGGCAGGTGGTGTTTTTTTTTCTTAAACTATAACAAAACTACTTGAAAATGCGGTTTTTGCCACTGTTGGGACTGAAGCGGTCTTTGCTGTGAGGTGATCTTAATTTTGAGGTGGCCAGGGATGGAGGTTCCACTGTATCTGGTAGAGTGTACAGTGTTACGTCTGAACTATAGGCCGTATGGTATATAACATATTGACCATGTTAGCCCAGAGTCTCAGACAGTAACACCAACAAATGAAATAATGAACCCCAAGAGTATACATGTACATGTACATAGCTTTTGTACAAATGTATATGTACATGTATTCGTGGCATGAACTCGGTAATCACCGGAAATAAGGTTATTGTACTGCGCTATCACATTGATGGTATTGTACATCCTGGTGCGTTGGCAACATGTGCAGTGTTAGAAAATACGTGATGTACATGTACTGTACATGTACTTGCACTCTAAGGGAATACGCATAGAAAAGTTGTTGATCTTCATGCACGAGTAACCCATAGAACTTCTGCCTGCATTGTATATCAGTAAATGTATAGGGGTATGAACTGAAAGAGTAAAGTGTGTGCAATACATGTAATTGGCATCTTCCACCAAATGTGCGACACTTGGTTTGCTGTTAAAACCATCATTTTCTTTCTGCATTGAACTTTGAATTCTAAATCTCTGTTCTCCCTTGTCTCTCCCTCTAGGTGCTGGGATTCATCTTTGTGTGTGTACTCATATCGAAGCTCCGGAAAGCCATGTACTCCGGGAAGTCATGTGAGGTGTACGAGGAGGATGACATTGAGTAGTGGGGGATCCCGGGTTATCCTGATATAACCCTTACCCACAGTCCCGGCGTCCGTGGCCGTGGTCGAAGTCTTTCATCGTCTTCCCGGCTTTTCCGTGGGACCCCCGTACATTTCCTGCTCGTGTTAACATATCCACGTAAGGAGTAGAACTTATGATTGGTCATTCTGGATTACGCAGTGCATAGCGGCAGGACGTTAGCGCGCTCTCCAGACTCGCTTGGCCTGTGTATTGA
>JAAUYG010104976.1_pt1 | contig 10329 bp, 9 predicted proteins | sample 7278091 | NCBI WGS metagenome assembly JAAUYG01 (sample SAMN14350201, study PRJNA611818) | marine sediment metagenome | isolation source: surface marine sediment (0.6m) | place: French Polynesia: Moorea | collected 2018-08
GTAACACCCTGTTGTACATGTTGTATGTTGTAGCTGGGGAGTTCATGCAGGTAGCCTCCCCGTTCCTACAGCAGCAGATGCATCCCACTGTGATCATCAGTGCCTACCGGCAGGCCCTGGAGGACTTATTGGAGATACTCAAAGACAAAGTCTGGTGGGTATTGGCAGGTAGTGCATGGCAGGTTGAGGTGGGAGATTGCTTGGGCTAAATTCTAACTGAAAGCCCCACATTGGTGGTGTATTTGTATAGGAAGTATCCTTTAGGTATTTAACAGTAAGAATAGTTTGGCATAGGGTATTTTAAACTGGCGTGAACAGATAAATGCTAGAGTGACCCGGGAGAAGCTTCACATGTCAACCAGTGTGTGGATGGAGTGTTTATTACTGGCCAGGAATGGTAACATACCACACACCTATCTCAGCCCTGTATTCCTAGTGTAGTTCTGATAGTATGTAGTACAGTGGAACGTATCTTTATCTTTAAAGACCACCCGATTGGCCATATAACATGTGGTCTCTCAAGACAAGTGATCTTTGGTAACAGATTCAGTTACACTAAAATATAGGACCTGTTGCTTAGAATGTGTGGTCTTTCAAGACAGGTGGTCATAGGAGTAGTCCCTCATGACAGGTGTTACTGTAGTAGTTAGTAATTACTGCTATCTCTCTGCAGACCTCCAAGAGTCAAACCTTCTAATTTGTTCACAATGCTTTCCTAGTGTTCCCGTCGATGTGAACAACCGGGCAGAAATGATCAAAATCGTCAAGAGCTGTCTGGGAACCAAGTTTATTAAGAAATGGTGAGTCACGTGATTTCACTTGGGTATTGGTAATAAGTACACTTATTAATTGCGGCTTAAAGTATCTACATGTAATATCCTGTAAGATATTACACATATACACCTGGTGCCAGGCTCGAGTTACTGCATCTGGAATCTGTTATAACACATATCACTGGAGTCAGAATATGCCAGTTGCCTGTTTCTCCACTTTGAAAGATCAGTTTGATAGGCTTAGTGATAACAGGTTAGTTGTGCTAGTAAAGCTGTGTTCCCCTCCTGTGACAAGTTATGTACAGCTGTAAGCGATGTAGAAAAAAAATATTTTATTGGATAACATCATTTACCCTATGTGAGCTTGATTGAAACTGTTGCACTGTGTTTTGCAGGATGGACATGGCCTGTGACATAGCCATAGAGGCGACCAGCACGGTGGCAATAGAGGAAAACGGGCGGCGAGAGATAGACATTAAACGTTACGCCAAAGTAGAAAAGGTACTCCACATAGACTGAAACATGGTCATTACCCACCAAGGCAAACTTTGCCATATTTGTGTTCACATAAAATTGCTAATGGCATACTTAAGAAAAAAATATATTGTAAAATATATTATAAGTGATCACCTCTAAAATGTAACAACTATGGGTGTCCCTATATCCTTCTCTGATTTGTCATTTTAGCTTTATGTACAGACATGTTGGCAACTTTTAGAGGTGCATCATCATCATAGTACATACCCGGCAATTTGTGTTTCATAGAAAAGAGAAGATGTGTCGTACCTTCTTTAAATTACCCTTTCAGATACCTGGGGGTACGATAGAGGATTCCAAGGTTCTGAAAGGCATCATGGTTAACAAAGACATACTGCATCCAAAGATGAAAAGGTTAGTGTTAAACTTTATATAGCGAAATTTCTGATCAGTGTGCAGCGTCTGTTTATGTAATCTCACTTTTGCCATGCATAACACATAGCCTAATTCGGCTCCTAGCAAACTACATGTACAGGCCTGCAAAATCTGAATAACCCTGATTTTGACCTTTGAATGCAATCACCTCCAAATTGCTGTCCATATTTCCAGTTTTGCGTGATTGTTATTTACATTATTCATATCAGATTGAAAAACTCTGCACCTATCATAACATCTTATAACAATATCATAGCATGAGTTGCCCTGTAGTTGCTAAAGCCACTGTGCTGTTCCAGGCGTTTGGAGAACCCTAGAATTCTACTGCTGGACTGTTCACTAGAATACAAGAAAGGAGAAAGTCAAGTACGTTATACTGTGCGCTATGTTGTAGATATATGTACAAGCTCCGGGTATATAACTTAAATACATTAAGGCTATCTAGTCGGTAACCCTGCGACTCGTAACATGGAATTGGTTTTGGCAAAGTGAAATGGGTAACCTGCAAAATAAAGTGTAGGGAAATTTGCGATTTCAATCTTTCTGTTTGCATTACAAGGTTGTGGTTAAAAAGTCATATACATCTGTCAGAGTATTTCTTATATGGTGGGGCATGATCACGGGCTCAGCCTGGCACACAAAGTAATAAATTTTATTTGTCGTAATTTTGTTTGGGCTGTGTTTGAGGCCTGTTAAAGGTATATTTCCCTGTCAGCATTACAGTGCCGACCCTGTAATTTTCAGGATTATGGATTGACAATTTGTTCGTTTTTGTAATTTCAGACCAATATAGAAATATCCAAGGAAGAAGATTTTGCGTAAGTCCAGCTACATCTGTGAGACTTCAAACACTTCTACTTTACATAAATAAATGCAATGCTGTGAAGTGGCAGCCAGCAAATGCTAAGAGCATGTAATGTAAATGTGTAAACTTAAAAGAGTCCCAAGGTGATGAACCCTAATTATAGATTACTTTAAATAGAAACTGTTAAGATTTGTCGTAAATTATGGTTATGGTTTTATCTCTCTCCAGCAAAATTCTGCAGTTGGAGGAAGACTACATCCAATCAATATGCGCTGACATCCTCCGTGTCAAACCCGATCTCGTCATCACTGAGAAGGGAGTCTCCGATCTCGCCCAGCACTTCCTGATGAAGGCCGGAGTTTCTGTAATCAGGCGTGTCCGCAAGACAGACAATAACCGAATTGCCAGGGCTGTCGGGGCCACCATCGTGAACCGAACATACGAGATCAAAGAGGAAGACATCGGAACGGAGTGTGGGCTGTTTGAGGTCCAGAAAATAGGCGATGAGTAAGTCATTGCAGAATTTAAATTTAAAGAGTTTTGAAAATGCTTGAAGTTTTGAACTAACATGTATACAGCAACCTATGGTCTCTGGATTGACACTTGAAAATTATTCTCTTTTTGTCACTCTGGATCAGCTGTAGATAGGTTTATGTAAAATGCCGCTTTTAGAATGAACAATGCTTTGGGTTGTAATATACAGCTATGTTTAACACGAAGTAAATTCTTTGTAGTATTTACCGAGTATTAATCTGCCTCACACTCCCCCAGGTATTTCACATTCCTGACTGAATGTAAGAACCCCAAAGCTTGTACCATCCTGCTGCGTGGGGCCAGTAAAGATATTCTACACGAGGTGGAACGTAATCTGCAGGACGCCATGAATGTAGCACGTAACGTTATGGTAGACGCCCAGCTGGTACCGGGAGGAGGGGCTGTAGAGATGGCACTGTCTCAGGTATACTTCTCTTCCATCTCGTGTCTTGCAGAAGATAGCAGCCCAAGAATAATATTTTGGTTAAAGTGGAATTGTTATCATTAAATAGCAAAAACATAAGAAAATTCATATTACATAGTAGTATTTACGTTGAGTATTTCAGTCCATTTCAGTGTGATTTGTTTTGGTTGGTACCGGTAGTCAGACTTGGCATCTTGCATTGGTTTGTTATTTGGAGATTCAGTACTAGAGGTCATGTGAAGAATCACTTTAAACGCCATAGTTTCCACCCTAAACTACTGTCATTGGTTTCATAATGACACACCAAATGTGTCCAGGAAGCATAACAAATTTACGAAGACAATTCATGTAGTGAGAGGTCTGTGAGTGTATCAACAATGTCAGTACACCTGATGGCAGGCTCAATCAGTACTTGTTAAATTTTTCAGCATCTCAATGAGAAGGCGAAGAGTATCAAAGGCGTACAACAGTGGCCGTACCGTGCTGTATGTGGGGCCCTGGAAGTCATTCCCCGAACTCTGATCCAGAACTGTGGGGCTAATACTATCCGGACACTGACAGCACTCCGGGTACATTGCTTTATTCTCCAGTTTATATCCTTCTGTCACTCCATAGCATCAAGTAACATGACATAGACAAACACTGTGGTATAGTTTACTAATTTAAAAACAACTGTACTGATCTAAGTGAGGAGCATTGAAGATTGATCTAGTATAATGTAAGACTTGAGGCAGTTGCATCGTCCATGAGTAACCGGCATAATAAGGGGATTACAGCAAGAAAGTACATTGCGAACCTCGGAATTACGGCTACCCATGGTCGAGGCCAAAGTGGTCTTTATTCCGAGAAGGCCTCTGAAACAATGCAGTACTAGTATGTAACTTTTAATTTGTCATACCAAGACTTAATTATGTGATGCAATTATTTCTAGGGTGGTTTTATGGAGGTTCATTCTACATGTACAGGGGAAGTGGGTATATTTATGTGATTACAGCACGTGTAGCATGTTAACTTGTACACAGTATAGTAGTGTGTAATGTGGGCTAGCGTGCCATGTTTCCAGGCGAAACACGCCAGTGAGGGCAACACGACTTGGGGAGTGGATGGGGACACTGGTAAGCTGGTCGATATGAAGGAACTCGAGGTGTGGGAACCCTACTCTGTCAAGGCCCAGACCTACAAAACTGCCATAGAGGTATGCTGCTCCAGTCAAAACTACTTGAATGTGATTGTGTGGTTGTGAGCCATACAAGTAACAATGAGCAATCCCCAAGTAGAATCTGAAAGTCAGCCATGTGATTAAGCAGAAATACTGCCTTTTGTGATGCACAATTTAATGTTGACCTTTTGCTCGCTGAAAGTATAATTGGTATAGTTTTAGAGTGTTAGGTTTGGGCACATACGAGAGGTTCTCAGAATGAGCCTATGTGGTGTAGTGCCGGTTAACATCAGACCATTTCCTAGCTAGCAGTAAGATTACTACATTTTCGGTGTATGCGACACATTTGGTGGGCACATTTGGTGGGTGTTTGCCAGAATGATGGTCGTATAAGCCCAGGTTACTGTGTATCAGATTTATAGCCAATATCTACAGTGTATTTCTGTTCACTTGCAACTTCTAGAACGTTCCTATTCCATAGCTTGCTTTGTGTAGACCGTGACAACAGGTCACCTGTCATTGTGATATATGCCTATCTTTTCAGACTGCCATTTTGCTGTTGAGAATCGATGACATCGTCTCCGGGACCAAGAAACAGAGTGACATAAATGCCCCAGCGGGCGCTCCCGCACAACCAGCCCAAGCCTCCGAGGGCCCAGAACCTTGATAATAGGATACAGATCTATGATATTTAAAAGAACTCGGCATGCTATTACAATTTTGTATTATTTTGATAAGTCTGGCATAGAGTTAGCATTAATTTGTGGTGCTGCCCTGGAAATACCACAAAGTGAAATGCCAATAATTTTCTCAGAACAATTTTTGAGACTGCGTAGCAGATGTTTCATGAAATCTGGTAAAGCAGCTATCAAATTCTGCAAACATGAGTAGTGTTGCCTTTTTTTTACCCATAGTAATAAACTACTTGCAGTGCTGTATAAAAAAAAGACTTCAGTTACTTTCTTGACATTTATGTAAGAACTTAAAATCATAATTAATACTCCTATATCGGACCGTATGTCTATGCCATGTATACTTTGGCCCAACCTAGGGATATGTGCAAGACTCACCTCGCGCCATGCATGGGCAGTGACGAATGTTGCTAGCGCAATTTCTATCACCAATTTACAAAGTGCAAGACTACAACATGTACAAAGTTTTAATTTCCTAGCAATAGCCACAAGTCAAAATATTACTGCTGTTGGTTAGGGAGTCTCATGAGGAGGGCCTGAGGGCCTGGACATCGGCGGGGTTTGGAATGGACTTGTCGAGGCGACAGACTTTATGATAGACGTAGGATAATTGCAATAAGCTCCAATTCAATTTCATACGCTTAGGCAGCATTACTATAGCTGTGTATTCAAACAGTATTTTCTACCTAGATACATTGCTTTTGCCGCTATGTTGTTTATTATGCTGACACAGGAACACACAACAAGACAAAAACATCTTCATGTGAACTTTTATGGAATGTTTATATCAAACCACAAGCATTTGCAGGTATTCCATGTGGAATACTACAAGGTATCTCCACACCACAGAAACAAAAGCATACGATCGTGTCTATACTGAAGTTATGCGTTATCTGATCCCAACAGATGTGGATGGTCTTTCCAGAAGTCACTGCCAATGATGTCGCAGTGTTCTGTATGGAGAATGGTTCTGTTGCGGCCGGGGGGTTCACTGCTGGGATCTGTGTCATCACTGCTGGTTTCCACTGGCTGGCTGGCCCAGTATACCACTGTCCCTTTCCGGTACATCTGCGACAGGTCGTTGTAGTTGATGTTAAACTGGGAGAAAAGTAACTCGTTCTTCTCCCCGGCCACAGTTCCTTTAAGCCTTTCCTGGGCCTGGCTGGGTGTCAGGCCAGCTTCCAACACCAGATTCCAGAAACATGTGTTATACAAGTTATTGATGTGGCAGTCGGCTTGCCGCCAGCTGAGGTAGTCTTGCAAGTTCTGCACAGAGGGGTACAACACGACGCGACCGTCAAATGCCGGTGGGTACTGCAAGGGAGCATTGGTAAAATATTTCGGCCAGTGAAAAACAAACGCAGAAGCGAAGAGGCTCACAATGGTAGTCATCAGCTTACTGGCACGGCGATTGTAAGTCTTTGTGTTTTTACGAAACACGAAGCTATATTCGTCACTTTGGCCGTACGCTAGTATCAAGTCCTTTATTTCTGATAGGACAGTTTGGGCTGCACAGTTCATCAAGCCCAATCCTCGAGGGTCGTTTGGTTTCTCATAATTGTGGACATCTGAAAACCTGTGAAATGCCTTGCCGTCGATCCTGACGACAATCCAGCAGTTGGGCAGACAGGCATCCTGGGCTTCAAACTGCCTCACATATTCAAACCTGCTCTTGGCCATACTTCGGGTTGACAAGTGTGTACTCAGGGGGACTGGTAGCCTAATGCACTGCAGTTTGGAAGGTGGCAAATTGCGACATATCCATTGGAATGCATGGGCCATAAGACTATCAACATGTCAATCTGGAATCAAAAGAAACATACATGTATGTAATCCGTGAAACATATGTAATCCGTTACGGTGGTTATATTTTAGTGGTACATGTATTGTTAAACCTATTACATCTGGTAACTCAAAATGATCTTTCAAGTCATGCATGCACCTGTGTATATAAACACTCAATCTGGAATCAATAGGAAAGTACTCTTTTAGGTGTGGGTGGTTTAATATTAAGCTACAGGTGACTGTAAATTCATTAATGTTGCGAGGGATTCATTTGGTGAATTTCGCGACCATTTTCAAATCACAAAAATAAATACCTCGCAAACATAATTCATGTACCTAGATAACTAACAATACCCAAGCTAACCGCAAATATCAATCCTCGTAACATGGTTTTGTTTTTCTCAAAAACACAAACTTTAATCCCCGCGAACATTAATGGCTTTACAGTATTGTATATATCATAGAGGGAGTCTAAATCTACTGGGTGGGAACTGAGTTCAACTGACCTTTCAGTTGTCAAGAGCAAAACATGCCAAAATGAATTTTGAATATGTGTAATAACCAAAAACTTAATTTCAACAAACTTTCTAGTGTCACTTCAAACCTTAACCTCCTGCAGTCTTAGGCATTAGTAACTGCAGTCTAGTGGTGAGGGAGTATGCTACTTTTATCATGTTTATAGCTGTATAGTCATCATGAGTCATGATAGCAGTGAGCCGTCAGTTGAGCATAGGCTTCGCAGCTCATTTGGCAGATTCAAAATGAGTAGCTATCAACGTGTTCTATTGGACAGAATACTACATAACCATGCTAACAGCAGGCCTCATCCAAAAACATCAACATGGATGAATATAGGCAAAGCGGGTTTCCCCATTTACTTTGGTATAAACGGAGATACTGAGTCATGGTTACAAAGCTCTCAGCTGATTCAAGCCATACCCAAATTCATCTAAAATATACATGTACAAAATGTGAACCCATACAAAAATATACCCCTGTGTTATGCAGAAATGAAATGTGCCCAGGTCTAGCCATGGACAGCCTTTACGACTGACGAATCACTTGAGACCTTCTAGTTGAGGCAGTCTAATCCCAGACTGAGGTGAAACATGTGGAAGGGCCCAGAGATGGTTCTGATATTTGGCCTTCATCCCATACTTTTACGGTGGGCATAACGAAATATATAATCTATGCATCTATAAGATAGATGGGTCTGCAGATCAGTCTGAGAGAGATGAGTCTGCAGAACAATTACTGTGCCACACTTGCTTATCAGAAGTAGTTTGATATATCCTTTTATCATGTTTATGGTATTAGAACTTATGGGTGGTCTTCTAACCCTCGATTTGTGTTCTATTTGCAGACATTGCATCACTACCTAATACTGTAAATTCATTAATGTTTGCAAGGGATTTATTTGGCGAATTTCGCTACCATCTTAAATAGCAAAAATAAATACCCCGCAAACATAATTCATGTACCTAGATAACTAACAAGACCTGAGCTAACTAAATATTAATCCCCGCGAATATGCTTTTGTCTCAAAAATGCAAACATTAATCCCCGTGAACATGCATTAATTTACAGTACCGGTATTCCTTAAACTTCAGGGTATGGGCTCTGGGAAATGTCCATGAGGCACGAATAATGGCATAATTATGTATCACCCTCACTAATCATGCTAATGGGATCTATTTGAGCAAAAGCAGCAATGGAACAGCTGCAAGTATCCCACCGGCAGCTGTCTCCATACAACCCAGAGAGCAACAGGAGAGCAGAAGTAGCAGTCAAATCAATGAACTGATTGCTGCAATACAACACAAGTGCACAAGGTTGAAGGTGCGCTGGAAAAGGACCACATGGTGGCTTATACAACATGTACAACATGCCAGAGCCCACCACAGGGATATCACCAGGCCTGGCCCTGTTTGGGTGCAACCTATGAGACCATATACATGATATACATGATATACCTATACCTCTAGGCACAACCTTTTTCTTGAATTGTAATGTGGCATTTAGACGGCATGAAACCTGGGAAAACAGAGACTGTACTGGTCCTGCGACTATGTTTTGGGAAGCAGGTAGACGCGTCAGTGAGGTCTCCCAGACTGGTTAAAGGATTATGTCAGAAAGTGCAATGTTACTGACTGTGCAACACTTGTTTGCCATAAGTGGTTCCATATATAGTTATCCTTTATAGTACTAGGAGATATCGGTGGACTTGTATCTAAACCCTATAGAGTTATGTTCTATTTGCAGATAAATGCAGCATCACTGCCTAATAAACAGAAATAAAAGGTTTTAAGCAATATTTTTTCTTCAGGGTAAAGGAGGGAGCATCAAAAGTATCACTGAAAAAGGCATAGTAACAGACCATTGCATTCTAAGTGACTGTATACAATTGGTTGGCTCAGAACGTTCAACGTACCACAATTGGGGGGGGGGGGAGGAGGGGGGGCACTCACTATGCCATTATGCTAAGCATGTTGGTACCTACCTGTATGTGAGCGTAAGTGTAAATTAAATAGCCCTATTGGAGAATTATATGCGTGCCAGGGCAGCATATTGGCCATCCTCCCCCCCCCCCCCCCCACACACACACACACACACTCTATAGTCTCTGCTAGTACTATACATGTAGGACGTCCTAAATATAGTACTAGCTGAGATGGTCCGTGAATGGCACGGGGGCCACAGAACCCAGGCTACACAATGTAGTCAGCTAGTACAATATAAGTCCTACATATATAGTACTACTACTACTTGAGACGGTCTATGCACCCCCGCCCCGGGGTCCACGGCTACACATTCTGTGACTTTTGATGAAGTCTATGAATGATTAGACAGAGTATCCATCTCTATGGAATACTAGTATAGCCCCATGGCCATGGCTTACTACACAGCCATGATAGACCTAGCGCTTCTCCAGGGACAGGGTGAAGGAACTAGAAGGCATATCTTCAACTAGCACCCTAACCAGCTAAACACAAAATCCTCTGGGAATACCACTACAGAGACTGTCTGGGATTAGACTAACTTTACTTAAACATGTTAAAGGGTACCTGTGGTGTTTGTGAAATATCTCATAAAAATCATAAATACATTTGTATACATAAAGTTACTGCACATATGAGAACCTCATCGTTTCAACAATAGCTCGTGAATTTGCCAAAAACTGCAAAGAAAAACCACACGTTGAGAAAACGATGGGGAAGTCCCGTCTCTGGCGGATATGATATATA
>JAAUYG010151765.1_pt1 | contig 10329 bp, 8 predicted proteins | sample 7278091 | NCBI WGS metagenome assembly JAAUYG01 (sample SAMN14350201, study PRJNA611818) | marine sediment metagenome | isolation source: surface marine sediment (0.6m) | place: French Polynesia: Moorea | collected 2018-08
CTCGTAATGGTGAAGAATCCTTTAAAAACATCCTGTGTCCAGACGGTGATCCGGATCACCCCCAAAATCTAATCGATTGTTCCTTGGCCCGCTCCGGACCCTTCCTAAAAGTTTCGTAAAAATTGGTCAGTAACTTTTTGCGTAATGTTGATGACAGACAGACAGACAGACAGACAAACTAACCGAAGCAAAAACATAACCTCCTTGACGGAGGTAAAAAAATCTGGAGATATGGCGAATAGGTGGCCTCCCATAAAATTTGGCCTGGATCTATGCAGTGTTTTTTGAGAAACCCGAGCTAAAGGAAGGGCGGACGATGGACGTCGTACCACGCCCGGCATTAGTCCTACTGACACGGTCAAACAGAGCTAACAAATGGAAGAACAAACTGATGATACTTACCAAGAGCAGAATTAATACGATGAACACACCAGTTGTTGAAGTACTATTCTTAAATTGCAATTTATAGTAGTTTATTGTCTGCAATTAATACGCAATTTCATTTGCCCCATAGTACGCTGCAATCGACATACGATAAATCAGCCTTCTTCATACATCCATACATAATATCTGCTCGTGGCTTGAAAGCGAAATGACGACGATACTACAAATAAAGACATTCCGTATTCTGTACAAAAAGCTAGGTATACTACACAAAAAAGTTAAGGATATTTAATATTCTTAACTTTTTTGTGTAGTGTATATAACACGTTACATCTAAATGGTGCTTGATTACCTCAGGTGCGTACAGTGGTAATTATGCATATCATTGTACATGTTCATACATTTTTGATATACGTATAGTTAATCAACCAAACAGTCAATTTTGTATACTATATACAGTCTAGGAAATTCAAAACAGCAGCTGTGATAACAGTTTGAGGTGTTAACCACATTTCTGACAGCAGCCTGCTATGTAAGTGGACTGCGCAGTTTATGCGGGTCATGTATGAAACAGTATGTCGGAATGTTACTGCTATGCCATGCTATGTACAGGACCATTGACTAACACTGAAGGCGGGTGTCCAGGAGGACGCCACATCTGGGGTTTCCCTCGCTGTATACACGTAGGCCTATACTCTAATATTCCTGACTGTTGCGATATCATTGAAACACAATTACACAATATTCTGGATACACGCAAGTGAACTTCACATGTACACACACACACACACACACACATGGATAGCTGGTCAGTCTGTCGTCTACATTGGATCTCATTTCCGGAAGATCGATGAGCCCCGATATATCATGTGTATATAGCTGTTCGCAAGCCGTGTCGAAAATACGGAACAGCTCCGGGTGTGTACGCGTATATTGTCTTCGGGTTGGGTCCCTGAAAGCCATATGTCTATTTTTGTTCACTTTTTAGATGGCTCTGCACGTTCGTTTTAATGCTGCTGTTAGATTTGGTTGAAGGGAAACCAAATTCTTACAGTTCGTACGCATGCGTTCCACGTGTGTGGAACAATAGGGTGCAGCTGAACTCGACCTGAATGTTCAGAGATTTGGTTCTTTCATAAACAACAACAAAAGTCTACAATAACAAAAATGCCTTTGAATATCAAACCCCAGCTATGCTCTCTGGGCGTATATCCTCAGACCGCAAATTGACGGCCACAATGTCTACTATCAAGGGATCATTCTAGACGGTGCTATCTGGAGTGATTCCTGCTGACGTCAGCAGTGTAGGGGCCTTTGCTGGTGTCCATCCTCAGGATTCGCTCTCTGTCACCACCAATGCTGAAATGTTCCACCGTGAAATCCGTCTCCCCCTCCAGACCGTCGTCCTGGATCGTGAAGATCTGCTTCTGGAGCACGCAAAAAGAGAGATCGGGATTTATAACGCAGCCAAAAAGTACAAGAGAACCTGAATAGCAAGAAAAGCTGTATAAAAAAGAGTCCAAGTTCTCGAATTTAAGTATATGAGCCTAAATTTAGACTTATGATAGTTCTAACATTAACCAATGCGATTGGGCAAGAATTCGACTTAAGTACAAACGTAGACTTATAAAGTAATTTTCTTGAACTCCAGCCCTGGTATACGCCATAATACCGGAAGTAAAGACCATATTGCATGGGCGCATTGCCCGTTATAAAATACATGGGAGACAATCAAATATGGCCGCCGGTTACCCGTGAGATCCTAGCACAAATCATTTCTCTTGATTGTCCCTGGCTGTAGGGTAAGATTAAGGCCACAGACCACATGGCAATCCAGAACTCTTTTCAACATCGCTTGGCAATAGCCCCGATTGCTAGGATTCACCGTTACCATTTTTGCACCAGGGTACGAACCAATCTTCAGATGCAATGTAAAGTTACTTCTCCGGTGTGGTATGTTTACAAGGCGGAGGCCGTGATCATGATATATGTCATCTAAGGACTTGCATTGTACTTGTCGACGCCAGTGATACATGCTTCACACAGCAGGACTCATACAAGTAGCTGCACCAGTGATTCTAACTTTTGCCAGCAATTTAATTACCCAGGTGAGGACATTATGCGTACAAGCATACATTGCTAATACTAGTACTGGAATGATTAAAATGGTAGCCTATTTACATGGGCGTTTAAAGTGGACCAGGGAAGCACAAAACTCAATAGGATGAGGACTGAAGATGGACTAGAAGTGAACTCGCAAACCAGTGAACTGCAATCGAACTCACCACGGCACAACTATTCATCTACCACACCGGGCTGCTACACCAAATTTCAAGAATAGTGTACAAATCGGCCTCTTGTCCTGCCTTATGTTTCCAGAAACAACGTAACTGATAATTCTGTGTTAATGTTAATTTATTCATTATTTCTTGGGACCGAGTATTAAGTATGAATAAAGTACAGATGGCTCCCAATGTGCATCATCTGTAAACATTGGACACTTGAATGTCTGAAAATAATACATACATTACTGTCTTTTTTAGTATTACTGCAATACACTGAAAAATTTAGAACAGACCCTCTGAATTTGTAAGTATAAATAAAATATGGATCACTTCTTTGTATATCTTCCAGCCAAATATGTGGTGAAAATAGCTACGTTACCATGCGTTACCATTTGAGGTACCATGCCGATATGACATTTCAGAAACTCATGTCCAAAGCAATTGTTTTCAAATTGGTGCACATGTTTAGTATGTTTCTTTTTCTTATGTAACAAGTTATAAAACGTGCTCGACTATAAATGTGCTAGTCTAAGACTGTCAACTATTTACCCCACTATAACTATGTGCATACAATCAATATATATAACACTGAGCGGTGTGCAATTGGTGTTTCCTCTTTGTAGGGTATTCCAGAAGCTAACGAATTAACTACATATTTAAATTGTCGAAGCCAAAGAGTATTTCTCACGATTACAAACGCATCAATTTTGCGTTTGTACAAAACCAACTGCAGCAGAATTAGCTTTCAACACTCAGACTCGTTTTCTGAACCAAGCTGGCAAGTTGTATAACAATACTCACCATGATCCCGCTTTACAATGCAGTGTGGGCCAATTATACAGAAAACCTAACCCGCCTATGGAAAGTGTCCTGCTCTTTGGCGTGAAAATACGAATGATTACCAGAAGTAACGTACGCATCATTACATTTTTAGTGCTGTTGGGGTATACTTTTAATACAATTTTCAAGAGCTATATTCTGAATTTGTATTAATTCTGGTGCATAACAAAGTGCAGAGTTCAAGTCAAGAGAAATTGTGCTGTATGCAATGACTTTATTTTTTCGCCTATTTCCCATATTGAGTTGGACCTCTTTTATTGAAGTAATCAATATTCATCTACAGGGAGTGGGGGCTTCAAGGTGGCGTTGTCTGGGCCTACCCTGGCTAGGTGAACACACGGCAGGACGTAGCCCAGACTGATGGAGAACAGCCACACTGTCAGCAGGAACTCGATAGGAGAGATCACCAGCAGCACCACGTTCAGGAACACCAACGGGCTCTGAAAGGGGACCAAGTATCACTATGAACACTGACGTCACTGGGACCGGATATGACGTTTCTCAGTCCAAACCTGTCTAACTGTTAACATTATAAACACACGCCTTGCTGTAACTTTACCGGATACTACACCATGCTTGTCACGTTCTGATAAAAATGACCTTGATTCTATTTGATTCAAGAACTGTGTAAATTAACGTATAGGAGTGTATATATCTGGTCTTTTTCTCTCCACTTATTTTTTAACTGCTGTAAGTGAGTAAGGAAAACTTTATTTTAACGTCGGTACATAATAAACAAACACTAGCACAATGTACCATTGATCGACATGACATTATGATAATGAGCATGGGACACGAGGTGAATTCAATGGATATATAAAGAAGGCGATGGATGAGGAGACATTATGTTGACTAGGAGTCTAACCTTACATTGGTAAAATGCCATTAGACATTAATTTAGCTTAAAATAATTACATCGAATTTAAAAGACATAAATCACATGCTTGATACATGTACGTACACCCCTGTCCATTCCACGAACGAATTCACTCTTTAAAACTTTTCAGATCTACGGCTGGCATACTACTCTTCGTTTTCTGCTTACATACGTGGAGGACATACCCGGGTTTTTTTTAAAGTCTGGGTAGCCCCAACTCCTTGTCGTAAAGCGAAACGGACGAAAATTTTGACCTCTATATAGGGTGTCAAATATAAATGATACTAAACTTGAGCTTTCAACGAGCTTTCACTCAAGGTTAAATCGAAGGACACATTTGGACTCCGCAAAAAGTATTATTAGTGTTTAATATATAGTCTTACTCCAGACTTTGTGAAATATACAGTTCAAAATCTCAGTTACCTTGAACTAGACCTTTCAAGGTCGCTGGGGGTCGAATCTGATTGTGCAGTTGAACTCCATAAGTATAAGTAAGTATATGTCTATATATTGCTAAGTTTTGGCAAGTATATGTTTATATATTGCTAAGTTTCGCTGCTATACAATAGCGGCTTGACATTTTTCTCTTATCAAAGGCCAAAATTTCGGACTACGCACACCCTCCCTTTGCCCGGGGCTTTGTTTTTCAGTTCTTCCAGAATCTAGTCATTTTTTTCTCTGGGTCAGAGGGAAGGCTCCCACCGGACACAAAAGTGATTGCTTAGTTTGGGGGATATTTTGTTTACAGGGGCACACACACACACACACTGCAAGCGCAAAAGTAACAAACCCGCCCAACAAGCTGGCGCGAGGTATAATAATACGTACCCCCTCTCTTCTCCCGGGCTCAACTGACACGAGAGAAAGACATTCTATGAAGAATTTTTTCTCACTCACTCACTCACTCACTCACTCACTCGTATTCATTCATTCATTCATTCATTCATTCATTCATCCATTCATTCCATTCATTTGTTTTGTTTTGTGCTACTGTTGTTGCTACCAAGCTGCAATATAGTTCACTAGCCGTCTCTGCGACCTGAGGATCAGCCCGCACTGTGGAAACATTCGCACACACTTTACCTCGTCTTTGAATATATCCTTGGTATAATGCTTGTAGAAGTGGTTCCTGTCGGATGCGAGGACACACAGGTTGATGATGCTGGTGACCAGTAGGACCGTGGATGCCAGGATCCCGATCACAGTGAGCAGAGTGGGCGGGGAGAGCTGGGGAAAATAGGGATTCCGTAAATTTCCTGCTGCACAGGCAGGATTCCTGTACCTGGGCTAGACTAGAAAATGCATGAAATGCTTAACCAAAGTGGTTTGGACTTAAGTCAACAATTTGAGCAATGTGATTGGCTAAGGATTTGAGATAAGTCAAATTTAGACTTAAGTATTTTCCAGAACCCCGGTCCTGGGCCCGTATTCATAAGCCATGCGCAAGGTTAGCTACTAAAAAGAATGTATAGAGCAGGATTACAGATAGGGATTTAAGAGAAATTAGAAAATGTATCTTTCAAATGGAAAAGCACCGACATCTATTAGTTAATCTATGTAATAATAATTACGCTTTATGCCATGCTATTTACATGTATATGTGTTATATACACGCAGCTGTACATTGTATGCATATTTTATCCACTGGGCGCCAGGGTAGAATACAGATTTTTTGTAATTTGCCCACCCAGTATAAATATATTAAATAAACGAATAAATAAATACAACCTACAGATATAGTGTGGGGATGTCGATGTCTACCCGAAGAAACTGAGGTGTAGAAACAGCTTTATCAAACAAACAAAAAATATTCATTGAGAAAAACATCATGATATGGATAATCTGATATTACAGTGCACACTCTAGTCACGTGACAGACATCGGGGACATTGGTGTCACCTGTAGTGAAGACAAGAGAAGACGTCTGTCTGTCTGTCTGACAGGCTAACTGACGGGGACTCACTTTTAACTTTGCACTATCACTGATCTTTGGACCTGGACTTACCACCGAGTTCGGCCTCTTGTGTCTGAACGCAATGCAGATAAGACCGCAGATAAATACCTGGAATGATCGGACACTAATTACAGTCAGTGGCGGGTGTTTAACACACGGTAATGGTCATTTCAACGCCAACTGGCAATTTGCCATGATTTCTGCCATTGAGACCAGGGCAATAGAGTCGTATCAAATGTGTTCTGTTTATAAAAGAGGAAGATATTTTAGCACTCGGTCAAACAGCACAGCAGATTGCCATGATTTTATTCCTCATTTTGCGGGTTCATGCTTTTCTGATCTAGGTCCTCAAAATTGGGGGGGGGGGGGTATTAATTGCTCACACATAGCTTTCTTAGTAGTCGATATAAGTACATTACCTTCTCTGCAGAATTAACATATCTCTACACTGAATTTATATACAGTCAGTTTATGCAGAAATGATTAGAAGAGTAAAGCCAGCTACTAGTCTAGCTACTACGCCTACCGGCATTCCAGTCCACACCCCGAGTCCTGCCCACGGCTCATTCTTGTTCAGCCCCATCAGGATTCCCCCCAGGATCATGGAGAGAACGCCGCAGACGGCAGTGGCAGTGCCGGCCCTGGTGGCGCCCACGCGGTATATGAGAAACGTGTCAATCAGCGCCAACCGGAACTTGTGACAACAGCCGAACCGCCTCGGCGGCTGACTGGACGGGAGCGACATATCCATCGTCTCCTATAAGCTTTGTTTTTAGATATGATCCAGACAGCTAATCCAGAAGGAATGGTGCTATATTAGGAGGCATCAAGTAGCGTACTGGAACGGCGCCGGTCGCTCTTCGGTTAAAATAAACGTGCTGGTAATCCGTACTTGAGCCGTGTTCTTGTCCTAGGCTACTCAGGTATTACGGCCGGGGTGTTAGGGCGCTGATAAGGCGATCTCTGCTGATAACAAGGGACTGACAGTGTGTGGAGGCCTAGTACCGCTTACCTGTACTCCTAGCGGCAATGGCGCCCAAGATCTTGTCAACTGGCTGCCGCAGTGGGGCCGCCTAAAGTTGTATATATATATTGTTGTTGTTGTTTACCGCTGGCTACATGTACAGGTACACAGGGCCCGTCAAGTACGTGTAACGATGCCACTTGGGACACGGGGGCTAGGCGCTACCACCGTAGCGGGCAGTCGTACCGAGTGGCCGCTTGCCAAAACGCCACACCTGGCATGGCTGTAATACTGTTACATGCAAATGATACCTGGGAGTTAATATGTATGATTGTCCACACAGCAGCAAGGAGGGCTTAGCCCAGCGTCCCCTAAACAATCCAATCTTTCTCACTGGTTAGATTCAGACTCTGTGCTAGGCCAGTGTCCCGTACCCTGTGTTCTCTTTGTCCCTTCATCCCATGCGGCGATGTGTCGCCTCAGACACACTGTGTCGTCAGGTCGTCACGGGTGACGTGTCACACAGTACATGGTACACCTAAGAAACGCCGAGGCCTGTGGTGACCGGAGCGTAGCCTCGCACGAACTTGCAAATTTGTTCTATGTTATAAGTGCATGCCTCATCTTGTATGACTAAACCAGTGTGGTAGACCGTCTATCGGTGTGTATGTATGCCGTCCACATGCTCCAGGAGTAACACCATGGTCGAGTAGTAAAGTGTTTTCAATGCCAGTTCATGGCTTGTACGTTCAACCCCCCCCCCCCCAAAAAAAAACAAAAAAACAAACAAACATAAAATGGCACGGTGTCGTCCCTTATAGCACCAGAAATGATAGTAAAATGGAACTTGACATTCTACCATTTCTGATAGCACTAGCAACTCCTGCTTGGCCAAAGCCGGACAGCCAGGTAAGTATATATTGCCAAGTTTGGAATTTCTTCGTATTTTCTATAAGTTAAAACTCCCCACCTATAAAATATATGTCATATATAATGTCAAGGTGGAATGTCGCTGTTATGAAGGATTCGAATCCACCTTGCCAGCTATATCTCCTGCTGTCAGAGTGCAGTGTTTACCGTTTAGGATTTGCAATATGACGCATATTGAGAAAGTAATATGCTGCCTGCACCGAGTCATCTCTTTAGTGTTACATTTAACTGCCGAAGCGAACTCAGCACAATTTTTATTTAATGTCGGTTAAAATTTTCAGCAAGGACAGTATACATAGCCAATGGCTACTTACTGAGATTATGATTTTAACACATACAAATGACAATGATGATACATTAAAAGACATTAAGATCTCAAATACCGGACATATTATAGTTCCTTGAATCCATGCATTGCAGTTTCTGCAGCCATACTGCGGCTCCCGTTTCGTTATGGCGGAAGAAGCCTTATAATTGTTATCTAACAAATTCTGAAAATGACGAGCTTGGTAACTAAGGCTGTTAAAGCTGTACCTTCCAGTTTGAAATGTGGTTAAACAAGATAATACTGCCTTTTCAAAACAGATTAATACACAGTGCTTAATATTGACCGTCATCTAGCACATAAACTGAAAGAGCCATCCACAACTCGCAACTTATTTTTATCTATGGTCATTTTAATCATGTGTATATATCACGTGTGTCGGAGTTGGGGAGGGGGCCGCATATAGCTCGCTGCTCCCTGTAAACTGTCGAGAGTTCAACATGTTCAAAGAGTCCATCGTATTCCGATATCATCGCCATAATTGCGACAATTGAAACAACCAATCACACTCTGTATTCTAGATGGAAAGTAGTAAAAGATCACATCCAGGCTCAGCGGATGTGACGTCAGGATTGCAAACCACATGGCTTCTTCCTGAAGTAGTTCTTTAATAACATGGCCACCTGTGCAATCCCGTCAGTCGGAAGAATTGGGTTATTGTGGTTTCGCTTAACACGAAAACCATGGCTGAAAACATTAAAATGGAAAATAAAAGGAGCTGCAGAACGTAAATCATTCTAATGTGTCCAAGTCATTGGAAATAATGTGCCGTCGAAGTACTGAGCACAAACATGCAATATTATTAAATGACAATACACGCGTCGATGTTATCGACATTTTGCATACCGTACGTATGACAAAACGTACAGATGTATAGGCCAGTCAAGTTGATACATTTGCATGTAGCTTATTCAAGCGTGACCCTGTTAAGGTTACAGTGTCAACTAGTTGGTAAGGTTCATTCACATTTTGCACTGGTCTCACCTTGTACCAACATATATCTTCACAAATCATTACATTTCATACTCGCAACGCGTAGGTAAATCAGTGAGACGGTTTCCCCTGAAGGGCACTAATGGCCGGAAGCTCGGGAAGAGCTAGTGATATCCAGTCTCAGCAACGGTAAAATTCTAGTTTACCTTAAATTGTGCTGTTACTTGTTATTTTAGATACAAACTCATATGTGACGTTATTACATCGCCGACATACTCATAGATAGGCTTCATATGAATCTGCGTATAGTTATATCAACTCCAGATAGGTAACTCACATGTCTTTAAGTAATATGTTCAATTTAACAGCACTCGTGGAGACCGGAATTGAAACTAAGATTTTGGACAATCATTTCCCACATAAGTACTCCCTGATTACAAGCAATAAAACGGCTAGGAACCCAACGCATCGAAGCTAAGTCAAACAGTCAGTTTTCAGTTACGATCACGCGGAGAATTGGTTTTTGACATAACAGTGTACAGAATCAGTATAGGAAAAATTTTGTAAATTTTCAATCATCCGGTTAAACAGTGTCAGTGGAAGCAACCATTGAGAGGACGGCTGGGGGGTGTACTTGTAGTCCGTCACCGTACTGAATAGTGCGCTCCTGTACAAACATCTACCACGGAAACAGACCACAGTATTTTTCGTGGTTGGGGGGGGGGGGGGGGGAGGTGGGGGGGCGTCAGGCTTAATTACCCATTAAAACAACACATGGTCACAACACCGAATCCAATTTGGATAGGGGGTTGGTTGCATATATATTTTTGCGTGTGA
>JAAUYG010253342.1_pt1 | contig 10327 bp, 7 predicted proteins | sample 7278091 | NCBI WGS metagenome assembly JAAUYG01 (sample SAMN14350201, study PRJNA611818) | marine sediment metagenome | isolation source: surface marine sediment (0.6m) | place: French Polynesia: Moorea | collected 2018-08
TAAGTTTAAGTTTATACCACTTATAGAGCGCTCATTTCTACTAACTGTATTCAATGGCGCTGTACAACAATAATATTTACAGTTAAACATTTAATTACAGATTGAAAGCATGACGAAACAAGTAAGTTTTAAGGTTCTTTTTAAAGACGGTTAAACAGTTGCAATCTCTTAGATGGTCTGGTAAGACGTTCCACAGCTTAGGTCCAGCAACACTGAGCGACCTGTCAGCAAATGTCTTTCTATGTGTCATTGGTATGACAAGCAGGTTCTTTGCTGCTGCTCTGGTCTACACCGTCTGACCGAGAGGAGTTCACTCAGGTATGATGGGGCAAGACAATGGGGGCATTTGAAAACCATCAAACCATCATCATTCACAACCCCCCCCCCCCCCCCAACACACACACACACAATCCGCCGTGTTATCTTATTATTACGTCGTAGAGGTCCAGTTGGCGATGCCTTTGAGATCATCATATTTCATAGCCACGATCATTTGGCACACCTGGGTATTAGGAATGGATATGACATATTAAAGGGAGAAAAGTACCAGTACCTTGGTAACAGTTCGTTGCTTTGAAATGTCTAAGAATAGTATAAAACCCAACATTAGTGGATAATGTACATGTAGCGTTTCCACTGACACCGAACACCTGGCACCGAACATTAAATGTCTTCGCAACATGTATAAAAAAGTAAATTAATAAAAGGCCATTTTGCCCAAGCCCCCCCCCCCCCCTTCAACCGCCACCACCACCGAATAACAGATGAGTTTCCATAGGTAAAGACTCTCCTAGCACATATCTACAGATTCTTCTATTAATTGTAACAACTGAAACAGTTGGATGCAAAACGCAAACTTTTTTTATTGGGGGGGGGGGGGGACAAAATTCTAATATGTACGATTGTCTTGTTTTGCCAACATATTATGTTAGGCGTGAGATATTTTATAAACAAGAAATCAAATTTTCATGAGTCATCTAACATCGAAGACCATGCTTTCAGATATTTACCGTATCCAGCCATGCGACTTCCTGATTTCGGAGGCGAAGTAGAGAACGAAGCCTAAGATCTAGGGCTGGTTGTGTTTGGGAAACACACAAACATGTCATTCTCCACAATGAAACTTGCCGTACGGTCGACCCAAAAATTGCTAGAGCAAAAAAAAAAAATTGTTAGAGCAAAAAATAAAGAGAATACCGTCGGAAGAGTTACTGAGAATGGCTTCAGCAAACAGAAAGAGAGTTATACATGCCCAACAATACGCGGGTAGGAGCTATAACTGCGGTATTCAATTGGGTATAATACGAGAATGATATGTCGCACGATCTATTGTACTGTCATTGTAAACTGCGCACTAGCAGATTTTTATGTTGATATATCTTTGTAAGAAACTAAATAGGCAAGTCCTGGAAACAAACCGGGCTATTCGTCTCTCTTAACAGGTAGCGGACGTACAGAAGTTCTAAATTTCGAGAACTGTGTACATGTGTACAATATACTCGATCACTGAAAATCAATTTATTACATAATTCATTACATGCCTGCCATGATGGAATTAACTGCAGGATAACCTGATCCGGTTTTTTTATCCGGTCTTTCGATTGGTTATTCCGTACGACGAGAACGTAGACAGATGTGTGGTGATGCCAAAGGTCTTGACCCGTTGTTGCCGCTACAACACGCGTGTTTACGCTCAAGAAACGTACATCAACTGTGCAATGTGTCTAAAATGTAGTATATAATAATACCTCCAAAGTTAATTGTGGCGTGGCATCACCATACTATATTGAAGGGACTTACAACTAACAGCACCCTCTCCCCTCTCACTGTGCCAGTAAATTCGTCCATTACTGTACACTAGTAAACTCATTAGGTCACCCATAGACACTAGTACTATCCTTCAGAGACCACGCATTTTAGAAGCTACTCCTTAATGGCTCGTTTGCTGGGCCTACTAGACACATCCTAGTCCAAATAAAGAAATGAATGCAATGTCAGACTTTGCTTTCTATTTATCATCTTTGTGGTGTTATATAGTTTACAAATTTCTGTTTACAGGGTTTTTTTTCTGCTAGTCCGTCCAAATTATATTGTTATAATTATATAATTATATACAAACGCCGTGTATTGTTGGATGCCTTGGAAATTTAACCCTTAGACCTGGCATAGGAAGAAACAAAATCAATCATAAGACCTTCAGGGTACAGACGACATCCGAAAACTTCGCCAATTTCGGATATTTTCGTTCCGCATCAAGTTACTGCAATGTGGTATCACGGAAGGCAAGATCTCTTTAAGTGGTCAGCGGAATAAAAACGATATTATAGTGGAGTTACCCTTTTCAGGGCTACTAAGAAATAGCGACAACTTGTTAGTCTTTTGTCCAACTGAATACCTGGCGCTGGACCTGGATATTAATAATACCATTCCAGAATTCAGGACACAGCAGCTGTTTTACACTTCCTTTGGGGGGGGGGGGGGGGCTAATTCACAGGTTTCACTGTACGCAAAAGCAAAGCCAACTAGCTGAGCTGATATCCGTACCAAATAGGTGCACTTCCTTACATCCCGGACTTACGACATATGGCAGCTAAAAGCTGCAGAGAGGCAGATTTCAAATTGATCCCGCCCCTAGGCTCGCCCAGTAATTGCATGTACCCTTGGCGGCGGCGGGGAGAGTCAATGGAATCAATGAGCTCGGCAGCGCTCTGGCTCACAATCCCCATTTGGAGTTGCTATAAGAACTGTAGGACAAGACAACGGCTCGTGGAATTAACTACCAAAGTAATTCGGATAATCCGTTTGTCTTGCGAGACGCTTTTAAAAGCACTTACTGAAAGCTCCTGCGGCACTTGAAGATGACAGCCAAAGAGATGTTTCGAGCAGGGCTGCTAAGTTTCTTTTTCGTTTACTGCTGGGGTGAGTTTGATTTCGTCTTTCTTTTTTATATACATGTTCACAAAATAATTCTGTTCTGTCACTTTATGTACCGGTAAGTTAATGACGTGTAATAATTATATTCCGCAGCTTAAATTATATTATGGCCGTTAATGTTTACACTGTACGTTATAGTTGGAACATATGTGACGTTTACACAGTAGGGTGACGGCTGCTTTAAACAGTTCGACGACCGATGCAGTCACGTGACATGTTTTCTTTAAACCAGTGCATGTTTAACGTCTTCTTTCGTCCGTGCTAACTCCATGTAACAATGCCATTTCTGGCATAATAAGGCATGTAGAAGATCTTTGAATGAGCAAGTTAAAGAGTATAACGCGCATTTAGCTATTAAACTTATTAGTAAGTGACTGGCATGTACGGAAGCCCTGAACCGCCACATAAAGAAAAAAAAATGACAAAAGTCGAAGCTACGACATAAACGTCGAAGCTACGACATATATGTCGTAGCTACGACTTACTAAAGTCGTAGCTATGACATAAAAGTCGTAGCTTCGACTTAATAGATAAGTCGCAGCTACGACATCTATGTCGTAGCTTCGACTTTTATATATTTTTTTTCTTTATGTGGCGGTTCAGGGGTTCCGTGGGCATAAACCATATCCACGTAGATTTTATAATTACCGTGGAATGCATTCCATTATTCGCATTGAATGTTATTCGTTTGCAGGTCCAACACATGCGTTATTTTATGTATTTCCGATACATTTTTGTACTTGTACAATATCAGAGCTAATTGTGAGATTCAAATGCCTTGCCCCTTTCCCCATTAAATGTTGACAACAAATCTGTCACCTTATGCACAAGTTTCACTGAATCTCCCTTCGCCCGTGAGGTTTCTTACTTTCACGCTCTGTTTTGTGGCTCTGTGTATATGCGAATACAATACCCTTCACTATAAAGCTAACCCACGTATACTCAAAGAATATGCCGAAGCATGTACAAGTAAGAACACTTCAAATAGTAACGACCTTAATTCAGCCGAGACATAAAGTACAGTATATATGTAAAGTATATATAACTCATTGTATATCAAGTGAATACCGAACCCACTCATAATATTTAATTAATTCCAGACCTGTTGGGTGCGTCTTATTCTAAAATTGAATGCTTTCATTTACACGAATACAGAGTGCTGAAGAATCAGTAGAGGTACAAAACCTCAAAGATATGGCGTCCGTGCCACGGTGTCCGTCCAGCCATGGCATTCTGCCTTACTGGGCCATCTCTCTAACGGCGTGTGTCAAATGGGCTATCGGAACAATGTTCTTTGGGGTCGATGGGCTGAGAATAGCACATAGTCATAAACCATGACCTCTCTTGTTATTCAGAAATCATTTCATAGTATTCATAGACCTTGCAGGCCATGCTGTGGTGGGTGGGGGCCACTACATCATGCCCTGTGATGCGTGGTGGCCCTCACTTCCATAGAGTAAAACAGAGAATTTCCATAGAATTTCTTAGTAGAGTCCTTGGACTGAAGGGACTGCCCCCCACCCCCACCCCTCCAAAAATGTTTCAGTGTAAATCAAAATATAAACTCCCGACAAGTCACATCATGCCCTAAATAATCACTCGGGCTTAGACTTGAGTTGTTTTGAGGAACTCCCGCTTCCTAATTTGATAAACGCAACAGGCCAAAAGGCATCCAGAAGAACTGCATTGTACACGTTTGGCGGTAGTAATGCATGAACAGTGTCATGAGGCATGCATGAGCTGTTAATGTGTCTTTTTTATATGAAAAAAAAATAGAATAGAATGACAATTGCCACAGAGCAAAACCTCACAATGTACAATTACAGCGATTGTCGACAAATTAATAATAAGAGTTCTACATTTTCCAAGCCTGGGGTGTTATACGTTTTCTTTGTAATCGATTGCCTTGCTTGGTATGAAGTTACACAGCCCACTCGACTGTCGCCAATAGTAGTAACGTGTCAGTTACAGAAATGAATTTGCACTTTAATCAACAGACTAACATGTCTCTCATTTTAACGGTGAACCGGTTGTTCGCAATTATAGACATGGATTCCTTCAACACACATTTTGTTTGGAGAAACACAAGTAATGGCAGAATCGAGTTTGCACACAATGATGAAGAAAGGGTGTTCAGATATCAATTTATCGACAAGCCCATTTTGTTCAACCGAATTAAATAAGTGACAATCACCATTTGTAGTATCATCGATTTTATTCATGGCGAACAATAAAGAAACACGTCGAAAGCATAGTTTCCTTGATAGACTAATACTTAGCTGATCGTTTTGTTTTATGTTAGATACCTGTCGACTGACCATTACGTTCTATTCTTATCTATCTGCCCCCCCCCCCCCCAAGTCTTTAGGATCTTCAAAGACTGAATAAGCCAAATAGGAGTCAATGGCACGCATGCCATTTTTATATAATATCATTTGCGAATAGACATGCCTAACTATGGTGATATTAGATCTTAGTAATCTTACCGGCAGGCAGTAATATAGGGTATGTGCTACTATCAGTCACCAAAGACATTGCCAGTAACTAGTAATTCTAGTCGTATTACAATTTGTTTTCTTTTTTCAATAATTAGCCGACAAGTTACATGTCATCCCCTCATTATATGACAGAATACGCAGCCCCTCTTGCTAGGGAGCCCAAACCATGATGTTGCTGCCTTCCTAGTGACCGGAATGGTCCTTTTGTGGCCAGGTGATAATAATAGGCCCCATGTGGTTAAAGGCGTCTGCCTCAGGCCCAGGAATTTTGCCAGGCATGGGCGCAATTTTCTGAGGGAGCCGGATATCTTCCTTGTCCATTCATTCCATTCCCATTAAGTCGTTATACCTACTTTCTCTTCGATATCTCTGTTTCTACAATACCCTTTAATTCAGGTATTAAGTTACTAACATGTAGTAATGGTGAGCAGTGGTGCCCCCAGGCGGCCTCTGCTGGCAGTATATGCACAATACCATGTAGGGGTAATCTTATAATCTTCATGTGGGAATTGTTACTGGAATCTGGTATTGTTACTTAATATAGTAAGCTCCCTGGCCGGACTTAGCTAATGTCTGGCAGAAAGGTATGGACTACCAAAAAGTTGAACGCTTTCTTAAAAAATCTTAAGCACACTAGTGGTCTTAGGCATGGAAAAAATGGTAATCAACCATTCCTTTTTGGACTCCCATATAGTACGTCCACACACATATCATGTTTTTCTTTTTAAAATGGCATAATAGTGGGAGACCCCGACTAATGTTTCTTCTAACAAGACACAGCAAAGAAGGCTAACACCTACGTATGCCGTCCAGGTGTGAGCAAAGAGTCTCTTTTTTTACACTCTTTGGTGTTAGCTACTATCGTTTAATGTGACCACGAGTGGGGCGGGTCTTTGTAAACTATCTTTGTTCACTTCCTACTAAGTAGTACATGTACTAACACAAGCGTGGAACTAACCAGGTTCGGTTGTGGTTTGAGTTATCATTATAATGTTTGTGCGGGTGATAACACACAAAAAGGCGTGGTGTTTTGCAGTGCAAAACTTGCCACGTCAGAGAAATTCTGTCCTGAAATTCCACCTCATTCCGTTAGCTCTGTTGAGCCCCTTTTGGTACGCAGAAAACATGAAACAGGATTTTGAGATGGGGCCAACTCTATAGAAAACCATATATGGGGAGTCCAATGGCGGGTCATTTGACCTTGAGTGACCTTGAAAGGTCAAAGTCAAGGTCACCTAAAGTTTGAAGCCTTATATCTCGGACAGGAGCCCATTTAGGCCCCATGTTAGTATTAAACATAATAGAAAACCATATATCTGGAGCCCAATAGCACTGTCACATTTGAGCTTGAGTGAGCTTGAAGGTCAAAGTCAAAGTCACTACATTTTGAAGCTTTATATCTCGATGCAAAGTCGGAGCCGCTAATTAAGCGTGATGTCACTAGCAGCATCACAATGATGAACATAAATATTTCTGCGCGTGGTAATGGGGGGAATATTTCTTTTGCTTTTGTCCAAAATCTGTTTCAAGTGTGCTACAGACCTAATGAGCTCAGCCACGTGAGTGATCATAATACAATATGATCCGTGCCATGATGGGAGGAGGGGCTATTAACGATTGCATGCGTGACTACTTGGCTAAAGAAAAACTGTTGGGTCATTAGGACGAGTGGGTGTCAACACCACTGGATAGCAGAAATTTAGGGTACTCTCCATCGTTCAGCGCTCTTTCATTTGGGATGCGTGGTTTCCCACAGCGTCGTAAATCACGGCCTGTCCTATGCATCCATGCTAATGCGGATACATAGTGATGGCAGGTCAGAATGAGGTTCCCACGAATAGTGGATCTAAAGTTACCGAATTTTGAATATACTTGAATTGTGGTGGTCAGGGTAGGGTCAGTGAAAAACTGTTAATGGCATGCGCTGCCAAGAAGCGTCATATGGGAGTAACCATTGGTCAAAAAATCTCTATAAATTGAGCTAAACACCCCCAATGACAGCTCTTTAACCTTTAAGCTCAAACTCAATCTCGCCCATAATGTTTCGTGGAAACCATCAAGCGATTTAACACTCTTTTTCTCTAGACCACTTTTTAAATTCCTTTTCAACTAACGACTTTTTTGTCTGTTTCGTTAATATGGGACCCGTCGGAGCAAGTATTTCAACACGCTAATTTTTCTACGTTTTTTAAGGTTTTACAAACTTTTCTACCCGCGCTTTGTGGTGGTCTCCATAAAAGTTGATTGGGAATTTCTAAAGTTTCTATTACCAATTTTTGCCCAAATGCCTTTTCTTTTCCGTTAATCTGGAACCCTATTGGAGTTAAAATTTCAAAAAAAAGGCTACTCCTACAGTTTTTAGGTTTTGGCAACCAAACTTGTTCTATTATGTTCCTACTGCTAGTCTTTATAAAATTGGTTGGGGATTTTGAACTTTTGATTTTGAGTAAAGTTATTGAAAATTTAAATTTTAAACTGTAGTGAATGGCAAAACCAAATATTGCCATTATCCAAGCAAAACTGACTGAAATCTGGGATGCAGTGACACTAGTATAGACATAATGTCGTGCTGTTGACTTTGATCAGTCGAAGGTCATTCTGTTGTCATTTCGTGCACTTGCAAAAATTTGAAATTAAAAATTTTCAAAACGCTAGCCCTTCTACAGATATGAACGTCGTGTAGACAAACTTTTGTACGTTGCTGTTGGTAGTCGTCATTCGAGTTGTTTTGGGAGTTTGAGTTTCCGATATTTAACTTTTTTCGAAACCTTCAAGTTCACCATTGTACGAGAACAAACTGAATATATCTGATAAACGAGCCATTAAAAACCAAAACGAACTTTTTGGTTCCACTTTGGTTTAATATTCTCATGAAATAGCCTTATCATAAAATCATTTTTTTTTCACTATATTAGTAGGCCTTATCAGTTTTAAACAAAGGTCTTCCACTTTTTTTAGAATGTTTAGACATTTTTAATTATACGGAGCACGTTTCGACACAACGGGCTATTGGATTCCATGCGGCATCTGCGCTCCGCTCACGTCCCCATTGAAGCTCTAATTGACTTCACTTTATCTTTGGCTAATAAGGTGTAAATGGGTAAGACAAAGGATATGTGATGAAACACCGAGTCGCAGTTTTCAGCTATCAGGACTACGGTTTTGTTATTTGATTCAATTCTCACAAAAGGCATCGGTTCGATTGAGGCTAGGTTCCAGACGAAAACACTTCATGATCCGGCGTCTTGCGGTTGCGGCTTGACCTCTGGACGGGTGCCTCTGCGGTTCGTCGGGGCAGCTCTTTTTGTTTTGGCTATTGATCAAATGAAAATAAAAATGTTGGAGAAACCGTTGACACACACTGCGTCACGCCACATCTTCTGTCACCGATGATCAATTGGCCATGTAGGTAATTGTGTGACGTCATTTGGGGGTGAATATGGCCTCCCGGATATCGTCGAGAGAAGCTTTATCTCAACCCAGTCTGGCGGAGTCTCCGGCTTTGTCCCGACGCGTGCTCGAGCAGGGCAACAGCGAAACCCGATGCATACGTCTTGGGTACGATATACTTACCTCTGGACAAAGCCGGTTATTTCTGAGCCAGTGCGTCCCTATGTCGCGCTGACTCCCGCGTAATAGCCTGCTGAGGGTCCTGTTTCTCGAATCTTTAGCGCTGTTTATGGCGATCACGCAAAGCCTTCTTTTGCGGTGAATGGAAAACGGGTGGGTCGTTGCATTGTGTTCTTCATCACTTAGGTCCAATATAGATTCCCCGCAGCCATTCATTGATTGCACCATTATCACACAGAGTTTGATTTACTCACTGCGATAACACGAAGCAGTAACCCACCGGGTGTATTTCACTAATCTTTGACAAGAGAAACATTGCCAGAGTGATATTCGAGCTTTATGTATGGCGCAAAATTACTAGATATTGAACGAACGGACTATCAATAGGCAACGGGTTGCATGGTTGAGTGAGAAGAAAATTGCTCGTGGCACGGAATGGCGTCTGCAAGACTTTCATGATTTAAGGCAATAAGATACGACGCACAATCCTAACGATGTGAATAAATTCCACCGTGCTACAGAAATACACTGATACATCAGTCACACCATTCATGGACTCAGATAATTATTGTTTCCCATCCATGATTTATGTCGCTGTTTTCAGTGGATAAATTCCAGCACTGGACTAGACCTATCAGTTGCAGTAAATGACCTACTCAATGTAGTTGCTTCAATATATTATGTGTGAGATAACCCACTGTCAACAGGACTGATATACTCGAGCGATAGCGAGAGTATATCAGTCCTGTTGATAGTGCGTTATCTCACATACATACCATGGCAGCTCATATCGCCATGCTTTAGTGGAGAAGCCAGGGTATCCGTGTTGATCAAGTGGGTATCGTAATAACTAACTGGAATATCGTTATTACCACTGACAGTTTGCCAACTTTCAAGATGAATTCACTCGACAAAGACTCAGTTCCTCGCTTGGTCTCATTACTTCTCAGACACCAGTTAGGGGCGACTGAACACAACGAAGTGAATTAAGTTTCGCGATCAGTCTTCAGAGACAGTCACATGTTAACAGCTGGAGTACGCCAGAACTATAACCTAGATATTGAGCAATTACTGCTGAAAGACGAGAAACTCCGTCAGTCACCACGTGTTTCTGTTGCAACTTTGATCTGACTACAGACACATGTACAAGGATACGCGATTGGATAATGTGGATAACGAATTGGTTTCAGTGAAAGGGGAATATGTGCTGCATTCGGATACTGGGTAATAATTGGATATGGTGCAATTGTCAGGCTTATGGAAGTAACATTCATTGAGAATGTCTGCCCCAGATTTGTGATAAAGACTGGAAGCCGAGGCTTTCA
>JAAUYG010011633.1_pt1 | contig 10326 bp, 8 predicted proteins | sample 7278091 | NCBI WGS metagenome assembly JAAUYG01 (sample SAMN14350201, study PRJNA611818) | marine sediment metagenome | isolation source: surface marine sediment (0.6m) | place: French Polynesia: Moorea | collected 2018-08
ACTACTACTTCTACTACTACTACTACTACGACTACTACTGCAACTACTACTACTACTACTACTACTACTACTACTACTACTACTACTACTACTACTACTACTACTACTACTACCACTACTACTACTTCTACTGCTACTACATATCTTTTGGTCAGAAAGCTTTGATATCTCAACGAACCTTGAACACCCTTGCCGCCCATCTACACTGCAGCTCCGCTATTGGCATGATAGCTCCCCAAGGCTGTATGAAGCCTATGACTGCCAGCGTGGATGGCTTGATGCTGGGTGGGAACATATACTTGTACAGGTCTACCCGGTTCTTCTTCACCTCCAGCGCTGGGTGCTTGATGTAGGGGAAGCCAAAAACGTATCCTGTTGCTGATATGAAGGCATCAACCTCTTCTACCGTACCATCAACAAATTCGACCCCATTCTTCGTGAGACGTTTGATGTCTGGCTTCACAATTATCGCGCCACAAGCAATACGGTTGGGCATTTCATCATTGACCATCGGATGTTGTGAAAACACTCGGTGTTTAGGCTTCAGGCCGTAGTCGGAATGGTTAAAGCGGCTGTTGAGCTCGCTCTCTCCTATTGTATTGACCAGGCTGTCTGGCAAGATACTCTTTAACACCTCTACAACCCTCTTGGTTGCCCGCATGTCACCTGGCATCCCGTTACTTGAAATGCGGTTGATGACCCAAGAGCCGCGCCTAGTGCTAAGGTACACCTACAATAGTTTAAGAGAACAATATATTTACTAAACAGTAAGCAATGTAAGCAAACTACTACTGCTGCTACCATACTACTACTATTGCTGCTGCAACAACTGTTACTACTAATACTTCTACCTCTGCGGCTGCCACCGCCACCGCCACCACCACCACCACCACCACCACTACCACTACCACAACTACTACTACTACTACTACTACTACTACTACTACTACTACTACTACTACTACTACTACTACTACTACTTTGGGGTGAAACAGAGATGGCAGAAAATGTCAAGTACAGACACAAAACAGATAGATTTGATCACCTAACTTGAGGTCGAGGGGCGCGAGTTCGAATTCTGCCTTTTGTCACATTGGCAATGCGCAGCCCAGGCCAATTTAGCCAGGTATCATTTATGCAGAAAAAGTGCCTAAAACAGATAGTTTTATTTAAAAAATAACTGAGTTCATTTTTCTGCTTACCTGATCTGCTACTCTGCTGAGTTCTACGGCAGCATCCCCACCCGAGTTACCGATCCCCACCACCACCACCTTCTTCCCTTCATACCCACGGTGGTCCTTGTAGTCATGGGTGTGAACCTTCTTCCCTTCGAACTCGTCAAATCCTTCAAAATCAGCCTGGTGTTTTTCTACGTTATTGGCAAAGACCATACCATACGTTTCTACATTAGTGCTGTATTGAGCTTAGCTAGACTATGGTAGCTGAATTAGGATATCGATTTTTTTCATTTTTTTTTTCATTTTTTTATCTCGAGATCCTGAGATAGGAGGAAGTCGGGATCTAGATATACTATTTCAGGATCCTGAGACAGGAAGTCGGGATTTCGTAATAGGAAGTCAGGATCTCGAGATAGGATGTTGGAATCTCGAGAAAATCATCTCAGGATCTCGAGATAAAAAGTAATGTTCTTAAGATAATTATCTCAGGATCTTGAGATAGGATGTCGGGATCTTGAGATAATCATCTCAGGATGATTGGGGCAATTAGACTTTCTCACAATCTTGACATATTATCCCGGATCCTGATATAATTCATCATAAGATGTCTAGATATCGAGATCCCGATAAAGTGATCTCGACATCATGATCTCGAGATCCCGATTTCTGATCTCGAGATCCTGACTTCCTATCTTGAGATCCCAAGATGATTATCTCGAGATCTTGACTTCATATTTCGAGATCCCGACATCCTGGCTCGAGATCCCAACTTTCTGTCTCGAGATCCTGAGATAGGATCTCGAGATCCCGGGAAAGGATCTCAAGATCCCTAGTTAGGATCTCGAGATCCTGAAATAAAACTTTTAAATGTTGGATTCCTAATTCAGCCACCGTACTAAACATACTAAATGGATACATTATTTATGATCATATTAACATTAAAGAAGTGGATTTTTTTAGCTCAGCTTGTGGTATCTACGATATGCATGCAGACGTCATGGGAAGAGCTTGTTCCGGCATCCGGCTGTGTAAGTATTGGGCCGATTTAGATCAAATTTTACATGTGGGTTGCGTTGCCTTAGTCATGGAGTTGCCATACGATTTTTGATTTTTGAAAAAAAAAAAATAACCAGTTTTTTTACACGACTTTGTAATCTTGAAAACACTACTCCTACAGCTAGTAAATCTTTGCAACCACCTTTCTGTCACAGACTCCTGATGCTGGTTCACATAAAATGTTCCTTTGTGAATTTTTAAATTTTAATATTTACATTGTACTCAATGGGAAATTCAAAGATCTCAGTCTCCGCAAAAAATGCTCATCTTAGAGTGAAACGGATGAAAATTTGGGCCTCATGGGTGTAAGCGGCATGCGTATGGGTACCTTTGGGCTTGAATATGTCAAGGCCATTTTGAGGTAATTTAGTGTGCTTTTTTTTCAAAATTGGGCTGTAACTGGAAAAAGGCTCATCGTTCAGTGAAAACGGACGAAACTTTGGGCCTCTCGGGCATATGTGGCATGCATGTGGGTACTTTTGACATTCAACATGTCAAGGTAATGGTGGGGTTATACGGTCCACTTTTCTCAAAATTGGCTGTAACTCAAAAAAGGCTGATCATGGAGAGAAAAGGACGAACATTAAAATTTGAGCCCCGGCGTGTATGTAGCATGTAGCATGTACCATGGATACGTTGGACCTTGAACATGCCAAGGTCATTCTGCTCATTTTCTGTTCACCTTTCTGAAAATTAGCCCATAACTGGTTCTTTCGCAGTGCAAAAGGAATGAAAATTTGGGCTCGGGTGTGCATGTGGTATTCATATTGGTACTCTTGGCCTTCAACATGCCAGGGTCAGTTAAGTGTTTAAGGCCAGTCTGAGATCATTCGGGGCATTTCTGATTTTGACATTACATGGCTACTTAGCTTAGTCCTATCTGGCTTCCAGGTCCGCAGGCCTCTCGTTCAATGTAGGCCTACATGTATATGTACAATTTGGAATAGAAAGGTTTATTCACAAAGTTTGTCGCAAAATCCGGCTGAGTGGGTATTCACAAGCATTGGTTTAAGTTTGGAAATAAAATACAACCAATTATATATGGGGACTCACTTTGTTTTTACCCCCGCTGTGCTACTCAGGTGATTTTTTATTGATATAGTTTTAAGAAAATTTTAAAAATACCAATTGTGTATGTGTGTGTGAAAACCATTTTGTCTGAGAGCTTATATGGTATCCCAACATACATCACACCTTGTAACTGCAGTTTTATTCCCTTTCACTACCGCATGACAATATATATATATATATCACAAATGCCATGTTAATTCATACTTGCGTGATGTCCTGTGCATGCCATAACAGCGTCATATGTTTCTGTTGTGACGTCATCGGTCTCCAAATCTTTCACTTTCAGCACCCATCTCCCACTCTGTTTAAAGTCGTCGGCAGGTTCCACGGACAATACATCAGTTTGAAAGCGAATGTACTTCTCCAGACCGAAATGCTTGGCATACATGATGAAATACTTGTAGCATTTGGAGTTGTGCATGAAATTCGGAAACTCTGCAGGAATTGGGTAGTCACTGTAACACATCATCTCTTTGGAGGTGTTGATTACAGTCGATTTTGAAACCGAACAGCCTTCATTCGTGTATTCCGGGGTGTAGCGCCACAAGCCCCCAACAAAGCGCGTTCTTTCGATGCACACAGGCTCCAAACCTTCTTCTACACATGATTTAATGGCCACCAGACCGCTACATCCCGCTCCTATTATTGCTACCTTTTTTGCCATGGCTATTAGCACCAATCGTTCAAATACAGTTACTTGGAGTTCGGTTTTGTCCGCATATGTAAGATACCGGCCTTAAGATGGCGGCGCCAGAACTGTCACATAGCCAACGGGATTGTCAAAAGACCTCGCCATTCCATCACTTTTACCTGTACCTTGGTCCTTTCACACGGTTTTTGTGAGGGGCAACATGTTTGATATTGGTCTTTGGATCCTTCCCAGTAGCAGTCGGTATCTGCCATTTGTAAATGTAACGATACACTTTGCGACCAGATACAAAGTTCACTTGGGTGTAGTGATGATGACGGCGAATGGTTATATTTATGTTGAACAGAGATAGGTTAATCCACGGAATCAAGTGAAGATAACTAAACTAGTCCTGCATGCGATATAAGAATTCAGCTGTAATTTTCTGGTAGCCGATGCAACTCTGCCTAGAGACTGGCACTAGAATAGACTCACCTGGATATCAGATGCCCGTTGCATTGCGTCAAATTGCCGGCTGAAGTGACTATACTTATAATGGCCACGACTCGTCTAGAAAGAACATAGTAAACTGACGGTTCGAGTATTAACCAGCTGACTTACTTTTTGATCCAGAAAGCTCAGCGAATACATATTACACGATATTGCAGAGAGTGTGGCTGCACCGGCAAAACAGACATCAATATTCAACATGACATTCCCCAGCTGATCATAGCGCCACATACATTATAGTACATTTACTACAGCCCGGTCTCGGCAGTAACCAAATGGTACTGCCGTGCTGTACAAGCAGTATTTACCATACATGGATACTGGAAAAACACTGAAGCATATCATTTATCTACACACGTGGTTCCTGGCCCGGCGAAGTTGGTGGTCGTCAACCACGTGACCGAGTAACCTGGAGTGACCTCCGTAACTTGGAGAGTACGGGAGGTTTTCATGGTTTGGGCAAAGAGGTTAAAATAGACATTTAACTTAACCTCTTTGGTCAGTTGATGTACAGCCATTTGGGGTTAAATAACGGCTCCTTAGTCGAAAAAGTAACTAAAGTTTGACTGTAGACGACCGATTTCATGTCCAATATGGGACAGTTTCATTCCTTTTCTTATGCCCTGCTCTTATATCTTATGCCCCCCCCCCCCCGGTGTCTTAGGCGTTTTTGCATAAAAAATCGATTTGGCTTAAACAGGATCAAAATTGTGTTCCTCTAGACCATTGACTTTTAGAAGTAGCTGCGCCATATTTGAGTATGTTTTAGTTTTCATAAAAGAACTTTATTATCAATTCAGCCATAAATTATGCCATGTGCAAAATTAGTTATTATTTTAACCTGTTATGGAATCTGATGTGACATAGCTTAAATGAATCCATGAATCAGGATGTATAATGTATATTTCACCTTTGACACGATTACACATATTTGATAAGCCTTAATATTATACGTTACTTGTGGAGATTGCAGAACAAAGGTGTTGAAATTGCATGAACGAACGCAAAACAACAAATTTTGAAAACAAAACAAAACTAAACAAAACAATAAACAAAAAATGGAGTCCAAGATGGCGTGGGACTTCTCGGCAGTATCTTGCAAAAAATACCTCACAATTTCCTATTCGAACCCTGCAAAGCATATAATAAGTTATTTTAAATTTCAAGTGTGAGAGCCGAATTTGACAGATCAAGTGGAAAACGTTCTTCATGTAGGGTCACAGAGTAAGAAGAGGAATAGCATCAAAGCGTTATTAATCACACACGTCTCACACACGTTATTAATCTCGCACAGGGTTGTTTAGTTTGATTACGGACGTGCCACAGAGGTCCAATAGCACCAACGGATTTGACTTTAAAGGTTTATATTTTTGTCGCATATGGGATTCAAAAGTTTTTGCCACCCGTGGTGAATTTGATTGACCATTAGAGGCCACTCGTTCTTCAAACCCCTTTATGTAGGGCATATGTTACTACTGAACTGATGGAAGTTATATATGGGTAAACGAGCAGCATTGTCATATCTAATTGTGAGTGACATTTATAACCCAATGACTGTTTAATAGCCATATATATTGCCATTATTCTGATTCTTCATGACATAGGAAATTCAATGGATTCCCTGTATTTACTCAGTCTCACAGTTCTGTGGGCGAGAGGGGTTTTCCGCTGTCTCATCAGTCTTCCGTGTTCGATTTGGAAAAAAAAAAAAAGAAACACAACTGCCTTTCTAAACAAACAAATAATCCCACTGTATACTCCCCTCCCTTCTAGGGAGCCCTTATAGTAGGCTTATAAAGATAAGCTATGTAATGGTACTCACGAGCATTATTGTCAGAAACAAAAATTACTTATAAAGTTACAATATGTTTCCTGAAACCAGACAGTCGGCTTCCAAGCGGTATCTTGCATGTATTTTGTATGCGTTGTAACCATCCCTCAAAATAATTAAGGCCACCTTCAGGCCATCGGAAACTATATTTGGTTGCCTCCTATATAGAACCGTTTCATTTGAGGGGATTTTAACCTCCTAGCATCACTGCGACAGCTATCGACTGAGGGGTTTGTTCGCTATTATAATTGCATGCATGCATTAGATTGTAGAGCGCCGTTCTAAGCCACTTTATACACGAGCAAATGTTGCTGTGGCAAATATTTTTTCTCTCTAGTGGAGATCCTAATCTTCGTGTCTAAATGTCCAGATGATCTTGGGGGTCATTTTACAGTAGTGAAGGCTGCTTGTATGTTCTTAAACTTAGCATGTCCATTTTGAGAGTTACGAAGTTAGAAAAGTTAGTTACACAAAACCATGCAAACGTAACCGTTAAAATCTGGCAGTTATCATTACTAAGGCCACAGTAATAACTAGTTGTTCCTGATTTATAATAAGAGGTAAAGTGTTCCTGACAATCCACTAGCTGTCATCAGTATACAACAGTATACAAGGTTTTGGTAAAAGCAGTGTTACATGTGGTCTTAATTGTGTGTGTTGGGGAGGGGGGGAGGGGGGGGGGGTCAAGGAGGTTCATTCCCAGCTAGGGTGGTCGTAATGCAGGGTTTCATTGTCGCTACATTTACATTTTACAGAGTGGCCTTCACTGAATCCTGACCTTGGGTATCCATGCATATCCCATATCTCTAACAACATAAGAACAATTATCGAACAATTTCCGGTATTTCACTTGCATGTCATAATGATCCACGTGATTTCCCACAATGTAGAGAAAACCGTGTCAATTTATTTAAGGCTGATTCTGTGAGGGAAACCGGGGCTGTATGGTTTTGGCATGTGAATTACCCCTTGGGCTCATTCAACATTTCCAAAGCAGAGGAAGTTCTCTGGTATCTAAAGATAATGTTAATATTCTTACAATTATTATGACAGCGTATTACAGATATTTGAATGTTCTGAATCAGTGCATAAAAAGCCACACAGAGCACCTATGTTAGCATGCTGATTCTGCCCACACACGCCACCATCACATGCATCGACGGTTGTCTACATTATACTAATAGACCAGATGGATGGATGGTGAACCTTGCACTTGGGTATATACTACGTTTTTCTTTTTTGACATTTCTATGTCACCTTGGTGTACATAATAAAGATGCTAATGGTGCCACTATGCCATTTTGTATTAAGTAAAATCCAGAATGGCTGATACTGCTATTACCCTATGTGATAAATAGCCCCTATTCATAAGGTATAAGACACTGCAAATATTCTCTCAAAATATCTTTTATTTCTATGCAAAAAACAATTAAATGTAAACTGCCTGGCTCATGTCCATCCGTGCCAATGCATTATGGACACCCGGCTTTCTTAAGGGCCTCAGGGTGGCAGATAAGACCTCCGCCCCCTTCCTAAATTATCAATGTTGACTACACTACCTTCTAACGTCCATATGTTACTTAAATTCTTCTTTGGATACAAACTAAGATATCTAGACTGACTATAACCAGTGATAACCCCAGTGCATTCTTGTTATAATGGCTGTTCTGGATACCTGGCCATCTAAGGGCCCTAGACGGCAGATAAAGCAAACCCTACCCCGTCCTTCATAAAGTATGAAAGGGCCATGACATGGTTGTAATAGCCAGACTGAGGTGCTCTGCGACTGCATTGTGCTTTTATTACCTCAAAGTCCTCCCTTTTCAAAGCACACCACAGTATAGGAGGGGGTCTATTCTTTCTTTGACTTGGATAGCAAAGACAATTTAAATACACATTGAAATTAACTGCTCGGCGATGGCTGGCTAATTTCAAAGATAATGCGTGTTCCACGCAGCAGTTATTACATGCGGTGTCTTCTCCAAAACAGGAGGGCTTCTTGATTAAACTGTATTTATTGACAATAAAATCCACGGTCCAGTATAATATTGCAAGGAGGCTAACGTAGCTCTGGCCTAAACCCAGTCAGCTATGTACATGCTGGCCTAAACCCAGTCAGCTCTCAGTGTTCCCTGACTGCTTCCTGTAGTTGGTAGTCGTCCCTGGACCGCTTCTGCCTACTGCAGAATCGGCCGCTCTATTTATACTAAATACAAGTACCACAAGTATTTGACAAACAAAATTCACTACATGTATATATTTTAGATAACCACATAATCTTCTAGGTTCCGAAGAATCGGGCGTCACCAGCGGTGCAAGTTGCAAAACAAAGCTATAAAATAACAGAACATAGAGAACTTCCGAAATTCCATTCCGAGACCACAAGGTCGTTAAGTCGGTGAGTAATCTCACTTCATGGAGCCAGTGCCCAATTACAGTACCAAGGTTCAGAGGGAAGGGCATTATTAGTTTTACACTCCACTCAACGGCAGGTAATAAACTTTCCCTACTGCAGGGCAACTTTTCTTAAAGGGCACAAAAGTGCAAATCAGGTCCTACAAGTAGTAGAATTCATGAAATATAAAATGTATATTATCAACAAACTTGTTAATTTCTAGTAATTAATAACACAGCAAAATTCATCATAAACTCTGGGGTAAAGGAGGTGGTTACAACATACTCAAAAGTTTGTGGGTGTCATAGTACACACAAACCCTGCATGTATAAAAGTCTCAAAATAACCACCGAAATGCAATTCATATTTACATGGGTGTGTCATTAGCATACACAAGCGACAATATACAAAGAACCACAATAACATACGTAATGTTTACACAGGAGTGGTATCACCTTTAGGATACAAACCACTCATCTCATTACTCTGTGTAGCCTGTGTGGGCTGCACTACTGTCTGCTTCAGCTTCTTAGACAGTTTCATCTTCCTATATACAAGAACGCAAATAAACACAGTTACAGCTACTCCGAGTATAAATCCAACCATACCAAAGGTTGATCCACTAGTAATAAATACTTGAATTTGGTGCATTCTCGAGAGTCGAGGCAACTCATGATGCTTCATACCTATGAGCTCAGTAATACGCGTTTCATTAAACTTCACGTCTTCTACTGCTCGGTCGACCTTAAACTTCACATCAGGGACATCTACAGAAAACACATCCGTTGTGTTTACAACTTTACTGTGCCTCATCAAGAATCTAAATCTCCATCCAGCACAGCTGGAGATTATGCAACCCGCTTTAGCATGCAACACATACGTTACATTAAGAACAGGACATGCCTTTACTGGTTGCTGCTTGCATCTCTCTTCAATAGTCTCACCTTGAGAAGACAACATCAACATATTAGCAGAAACTCTGTGTACATACACTTTTCTTTCATGCAGTTCAACCATTTCACATTCAGCCATCTTTTCAGCATTCTTATTCAGTATTCCAGACACACACTCTAATGAGTTATATTCAATAGGGGAAGGGCAGATGCGAGGGTTATTGTACTCACAGTTAGATAATTCAATAATTTTGCCTGCTGCAAACCCTAATCCAACACTAGTCACCTCAGGTCTTATTTGTCTCACTTGGCCAGAGTGTACAAAAGGAACCGTTAGTTTATTCCAGGCTGAATAAGTTTGACCTAATAATTTTGGAATGGAGACCCAAAAGCCAAGTCTATCACGAGCTAGCATCATGACACTTACTTCTGGGTGTTGGTATAAATAGGTAGCTGAAAGTCCTAAGGACAATTGGTTACGAATTTGATTAAGCTCTTATTAGAGCTAATTTATCCGTCCGTCAGTAGCCTTTTGCCAGTAATGGACTCTAATTTGACATCATTAGTTTTGACACTAAAACCTTTCTGAAATTTTGACAAGAATTTTGAACTGATGATAGATTTCAACGCTCCACTGTCAATCAAAACTTTAGCCTAAATTCCCTGTACACTAACTGCTAAGTGTGGGCGCCGATCAATTAGTTTTTTGTCTGGCAAGCTCTTGCTAAATGACCTGGGCGGCCACAAGTAAAACACAATAAGCC
>JAAUYG010074415.1_pt1 | contig 10326 bp, 6 predicted proteins | sample 7278091 | NCBI WGS metagenome assembly JAAUYG01 (sample SAMN14350201, study PRJNA611818) | marine sediment metagenome | isolation source: surface marine sediment (0.6m) | place: French Polynesia: Moorea | collected 2018-08
ACTCTCGTAAGATGCAAATAGTGTGGCAGTCAACAATGCACACTGAAGTAAGGAAACAAGGGATAGACCAGACATTGCTTTACTACAACTCCCTTACAGGATGTTGGACAAGCGACTTGGGGCAAGAGGGGCAGAAACATTTGTGCAGATCTAACACCCATGGGCGGGGGGGAGGGTGAACGTCTTGACCAGTAATTGCATGGAGGGGGTGCAAAGGTCTCAAGCCTGAACCACGGTCTCCTCCAACACTAGATCTACTTTGCGCCTTTTTCAAAGGCAGCGAAGTTATATACCAGGTAATCCGGCATTCTCACAAATAGACGAACTGTTTCAGGTGAACAGGTGTCACGCAAAGTGTCCCTCTCTCTCTTAACCATTTAAGTGGGCGATAATAGAGAATCTGCGACGCCAACGTGCACAACAACACATGGTGCAGCAAAACGCAACGCAAGAAATGGAAAGTCCAAAAAACACAGATACACAGGCCTTTCATTTAAATGCAATGTCAATGAAAAAACGTACCTGTTGAGGAAGAAACTGCAAAAAAGTCCCCCGGCGTCTTCAAATTTAGCGCCATGGTCGTCCAGAAATGCACCGCACTCGTTGCGACTTTCGAGGTTCGAAGTTCCACGAAGTGAAAAGGAAGCGCAGTGACTGCGGGTCAAGGACCACGGTGAATTTTGTTTTGGTTCCAGCAGCAAAAGTAAAAAGGAGTCCTGTCCTGCAACGGAGCAGAAATGGGCTGGCAAAGTATGACTGATGAGGTAACGAATCTGGATTTGTAAATGTCACCAAGTGTCAAAAAAACCCTGAAGAAATCTGGATCTGGACACTCCGGTTCCCTGGGTTTAGGGTATGGGAGAGAAGAGGATGGGGTGCGGCACTGCTGTATCTGTCCAGAGGTGGCTTGCTTGCCATTTTAACCTTGTTCATGGTGTCACGAACGTGTCTAGTGTCATGGTATTGAAAGACTCTCCCACACTGCACTGCTTACTGGTGGACCCCGCTGCACCCCACCACCCAAACAACGCCTTGGGCTCCCTCTCGCAGCAATGCATCTGAATTGAGATACATACCGTGTGGCCTTTGTGCAGAGTGTTCTTGTTTGGTGTCATTCAGGCTCCTGCGAGAGATTCTGAGTACAAAGCAGATTTTGATTTGTTCCGGTCACTGTCATCTTTCCTGGGCATGTGGCCCTTCAGTGAGAAAAGTGCCCAGTGGCAGGGTGTCCCACGTGAGCTGCCTGAACTGAGCACATGATCCCAGATCGAGATTAAGGCCTCAGGAGCAGAGCTGTCTTTTTAGGACAAGCACGACGAAGTCGGGACAGCCTTATGGAGTCATGTACGTGTCATCGTGGTGCCATCCTCTGGGCTGACCCCCCCTCTGTCACGTGGTGGTATCACATGATTACTGTTGCCATGTGATGGTAGGGGCGCTCGGCCTTTACGCTGAAGAAGCGTACTTGCTGTGGTTGTTGTGCCACAGCCACCCCCTCCCCATTCTTTCCCCCCATTGGACTGTCTTCCTGTCTGTCTGGGCTTCATTCTGCATAACCTTAATCCTGGAGATGCCAATTGTGTCAGCAAGACAGTGTTGGCACTGGACAAGTGTCAATGTGAAGCATGAAATCGTGAGTGTTTGTGTTGTCAAGGGGGCACAGGCTGGAAAAGGGAAAGAGTTTGCACATTGCACTGGACATAGAGCACTGCTTCCCAGTATGACCTTGTAGGAGTGAATTCTAATCCTCGCGCATCTTTTCTTCTGTGAACTTTGGTCAATATATCATTCACTGGTGGGCACCTGGTCAGTTAGAATCCGCATTTGCTCACTCTGTAGGAGCTGCAGCTGCAGTATAGACCCGGTAACTGGTTGAAGAGGGAGATACCTGCTGGAATAGCTGCAGGCCCGCACCATAGGAGCACCGTGCAACCATGTGCGTTTTCTGTGTGGTGTGACGAGCTGTTAGTTTTTAGCTCCACCTCAAGCATGATTTAGCTGAAGACCTGAAGAAAGTGAACACCCCTCACTTTTGTCAGGTCTACCTGGAAAACTGCTGTGGGCACAATCAGACAATGTTTGATTCCCTGGCAGTTTTAGGGGGACTGGCTTTGGCGTAAGTTTTGTTGTTGTTAAGGTTCCTTCTGTTAAGTTTGCCCATTTCCACCCACAGGAGTTGCAGAGGCAGTACAGGTGCAGAAACTGGGTGAAGAGAGAGCCGGTAGGAGCAGTGGATGTGCACACGCAGCATTTGAACTTGCAAATCCAATGTGCGTTCCGTTTTCCGTACTCTGAGGCCCATTGTTAGCACAAGCATTTGGCCTTCTTTAAGTTGCACGCTTTTAGTTTCTGAAGAATGGGTGTGGGCTCTGTCCGTGTGTGATCCTTGTCCCTGGCATGATTGTGGAATGTAGAGTTCCAGTGGTCTTGCACTTGTTCAGTGGCGGACGGAGGTGCCTCAGTGCTTGCCCTCATCCTTCCTTCCAAAGTGTGCAGACAATGTTTGAAAATTGAAAGAGGAGGTCCTTATTTTTCAGGTGTAGGTCCAGGATAAAAATTCTGAATATTGTGTCTGCCTTCTGACCAAAGTGCCTGAGTTGGTCTCAGTCCTGTTGCGCATGCATTCTCTTCACAGTTGCACACTACTGCTTCTGCTGTGGGTGAATGGACCCAATCCACAGTTACGCCCTTTGCCTGACTCTTCCACGCAGATGCTGCAGCATCAGTACAGCCCCAGCCGCTGGGCGAAGAGAGACGACATCCCTGCAGGGGAAGCCGTGGTCAACCAACACGTTCAGTTATCCAATAAATGTGCGTGTGTTTGTGTTTCATAGTGTGACCCCTTTCTGCTTTCCTTTTTTCGTTTCTAATTTCATCAATTTCGTTTCGTTCTTAGCATCAACCTTGGTTTTGCACAGAGAGGCTGCCTGCTACATGTTGTGAAAAGTCTGACTTGAAAAGAATTGAATCTTGTGTGTCAAATGTGAGAAATTTTGCCGTGGACCAGCACTGGTCTGAACCAACAGGACTACAGTTTCTGGCTTCTTTTGAATGATTGTTACTTCGCTGCCTTTGAAAAAAACCAAACCAAAGTGTTACCCCCCTCTGACCTGTCCCCCCTTCCGGTGTACCGCGATGGTGGCAGCGAAGTACCTTGGTCTTTGGGGCTTAATCTCTAGTTATTTGCTTGTTTACTAAGAACGCATCTTGAAACCCCATTTGCCGACTTACTTCTCTCAAGTAAGAGTTGGTTTGAGGACATGGCGCTCATTGTTTCAGCCACCAAATTGGTGCAGAATGACCCTGCACAAAAAATAATCATTATAATAATTATTATCACAATAAATTTTTTTTAAAAAAAAACAAACAAAAATAAAAATAAAAAACAGACAATCAAGTCCCAAATTGTTAGATGTTTGAGGGCAATAACGGCTCACACATTCTGGCATGTATTCTTCGCAAACACATTCATTATGATCATGATGTACATTCACAGTGAGCGAAGTGGTGCGACGGGATGTGAAACACGAAGCAAACGTGCATTACGGGCCTGGCGAGAATGACACAGTCGACTTGTTCATTCCAGATCATCTCCCGAAAGGTACAGACAGACATGGGCCAAGCTTGTACCCAGCAACTTTTTCCAGTCCCTTTTGCATAAAACAAGGCTTGTGAAATCTGCTGAAATTTTTGATAAAATCTTGTTTTCCTACTTTTAGATGCCCCGCTTTTGGTTTACATTCACGGAGGCTACTGGCAATTTTTGGGGTGAGTTTGAACTTGCTAGCATTTGGACGTTTTGATACTTCTCTTTCGAAGACACTTGCATGATTTCACATCGGTTTTCAATGCATCGATTTTCCAGCAAAGATGATTACTCGTTTGTGGCTTCGGGTTTTGTGAAGGCTGGTGCGGCCGTTGCTGTGGTGGAATACGATTTAGCTCCCAAAGGTAAAATTATGATTTTTTTTCTGTTTAACAGTGATTCAAACGGTTCACCGGTTGATGACAATGTGATTGTGTGTACCTCGCGCGTGATGTTTCTCTGGTGCTCAATTTTGACAGTGACAGTGGAAGCCATCATAACACAGTGCTGCAATGCGGTGAAGTTTCTGCTTGAATGGGCTGCTGGCAGGGGATCCAGGTGCGTTTCTTCGTGATTATGTCCTGTGATCTGCGTGTTTGTAATTCTGTTGACAGTGAGCACATGCAGCACATACCTACACGGAAGGGATTTTCTCGTGCAGTTTTGTTTCAATGGAAACGAACTAGATATTTGACCACAAAGGCCAAGTCAGAAGGGAGCGGGGTGACACTTGGGGGGGGGGCAAATGAGCAAAAATCCGAGAAATTGAGCGAAATTCTGCTGGAAATCTGTAGACTTGAAATAATTGACTGACTTCTTTTGTAGCGCTGTGTATCTTTCGGGCCACTCAGCTGGAGGCCACCTGGTGTCGATGATGCTCAAGTACGACTGGAAGAGTCTGGTCGGCAAAAAGGCTGCAGGTTTATTGAAAGGTAAAATTTAACGACATTGTTTGTTGTCGTTCAGTTTACAGTGGCGCACCATCGCTGTCTGGAGGCCCATTCACACCAGGCACGAATTGGCATTCTTTCCGAATTGAGCAAACGAATTGCCATTGAAATACATGCATGGCAATTCGTCCACTCATGATGAAATTCATGGCTGGTGTGAATGGGCATTGACTTAATGTCTGTCACGAAAATTTGTTCACATCACGCCCCCCTGGGAGTAATTGCCAACCCGTGAGGTGATTCCCTCATTCAAGTGAATTCGAGTGGTTCATTTTTAGGCCGAGTGCGACGAAGTCGGGATGATGGCCTTCTGGAGTTCTGTCTGCATCGTCATCGTTGTTGTGCAGGACCCCCCCCCACCCACCCTCCCACAGGCTGATCTCCCTCTGGGCTGACCCCGCCTCTTCGCTGACCCCCCTCTAGGCTGATCCCCCCCCACTGGCCTGGCATTACATTGTCACGTGATGGTGTCACGTGACGGTAGGGAGCGCTCGGCCTTTATGCTGAGTCAGCGTACTGGTTGTTGATATTGAAAATAAAACCAGTCACAAACTGCTAAGGTGAAATTTACTGTGTGTATATTGGTGTCATTTGCAGGTATCATTCCTATTTGTGGGGTGTTTGATTTGCGGCCCTTGACTCACACTGACGTCAATGATCCGCTCAAGCTGACTGAGTAAGTGCAGATAGGGTTTTCATCGCAATTGATACACACCAAGTGCCTTTCTTGGAATATACATGCGTTTTTCGTGGGTCTCTGCTGTGAGTTTGCCAACTTTTGCCATGGCTTAAATCTTGCTTGTTTCAGAGAAACCGCATGGGACGTGAGCCCTGACAAATACATCGACAACATCGCCGCTTATGCTGCGAAGCACAACATTGAAGCGCTCGTGGCCGTCGGCGAGAATGATCCTCCGGAATTCCACAGGCAAAGCGAGGAATTTGCGGAAGTAAGCACATTTGATGACTCACCCCGTCCCCCCCAAAAATGTTGATTTCTCCGCTGCTTGGTCAGCTTGTACTGTAGCGGTGTCTTGGACAGACCAATCGTTGGCTTGACCACAGTTCCTATTGGCTGTGAGAAAAGTTGATCGGATTGAGCGTTTCGTTTTCCATGAAGCAAAACGACGAAAGAGAATCAGCTTTGTGCATCCCCCTCCCACCCATTGCATTAGATGTACTTAATTGGACTGGGCTCTCCGCTCCTGCCCACTGTATTGCACTGCTGAGACTGCCCCTCCACCCAGTCTGCGTGCGAACTGGTCGTGTCTTTCATTCTTCCTATCCTTCTCTTTGCAGTCACTGAAGTCGAGAGGAGTGAAGGCGCGGTATTACTTCCAACCCATTGTGGATCACTTCACAATTGTGGAGCAGCTGGCTGATGAGAAAGCGGATCTGACGAAGGTTAGTCGTGACTGCACGAATAACGTGCCAGAGAACACAAAACCGACAAATGTTCTGAAAACTGCCACAAGCTGTTTTGTGAAAACAAAATGTGTTGGCCGTGGTTGTTTCCAGAAGATAATTTCTCATCAAGTTTGCTTTTGTGCACTATTCCTAAATTTACTTTCACTTTCCCAATTTAGTTGTGATTGCCTTCACTTTCGTTGCAACGGTTGCATCTTTGTCCGTCTTTGGTTTGATTTTGAGCAATGTTTTATCTTGACAGAAAATGATCAGCATGATGAAGCTCTGAGCAGTTCAACTCAGCATCGCTTTGTCTTCACACACGAGCTGAGTCTTAAGGCACTGCAGAGCGAAGATCCCCACACGACCGTCTTCCAACAGCACTGAATTCCATGGTGTTTCGTCAGGATTCCATCAAATTAAGTTTGTCTGCGTAATCTTCCAGTCTTGTTTGTCAAAAGTACTAAAGAAGAGATTTCGTCCTCGACTGAACAATCGCTTCATGTTTTAGGCCGCGCAGTTGCAACGGGCAGCCTTGTGGAGTAATTTGTGTCCTCGTCGTTATCGTTGCGGAAGAGCCCCCCAACCTCCTAACCGCCAAGACAGTTTCCTTCTCAAACGTTTGCCACGGTTTGAAGAGTACACTGAATTGGCGTCGCCCTTGCCACACAGATCTGCATGTCCTGGTTTTGTCCACGTCCTGCATTGACTTTCCGTGTTCTTTCACATTTCACGCATGTGTTGCTTCTGTTTTATTATTTTGCCGAAAACTTGTTCTTGTCCACAGCTCAGTTCCGACAAATGTAATCGGTACTGAGGGGGGATTTTTTTGGTAGTTTTCCAAGCAAATTTTTCTGCACTTCAAGATGCGTGGTTATTTTCCAGAAACTGCATGAAAGAACATTTGAACTGTTATCATTGCTCACGATGTTGCGGGGCGTTTTGATCTGTTGCAATGAAATTCATTGTGCGAGCTATTGCCATACTTTTTCTTTGAAAATTGTGATAGCCATACTTGAAACAATTTTTCAGTATTTTGTATTGAATATATTTTCTTGAAAAGAACAAGAAATGCGTCGTGTTCGATGTTTTGAATGCTGCCCAGAAAATCTGGAGATAAATCCAAGTTACAAATCAAAAGACCGGAACCAGAAAACCAAGCTTGCGCATTGACCTATTACATGTTCACTGTTTTCTGCCGTGTGCGTTATTCGCTTGAGACAGTAACTGGAGAATGTCAGGCGACACGTAAGACGGTGACGAGTTATTTCGCCTGCGGACGTCGGACTCTGGCACTGTATTTACAACCTCAATCCCTCCCAGTGGCTTGTCGGTGACATCACTAGTTGCTTTGGTTCCATTGGAACTTGGTGCACAGTCATCTGCTGATGGGGCATACATCTGATCGAGCAAGGCCTCGGCAACGCTGGGAGCACTGGGCGCCGTTTCAACTTTCCCGCCCCCTGGTGCCTCAGTCGGAATGAACGAGATGTTGACGGCAGGGGGCAGCGCAGTGTCTGTCGCACCGGGTGCCATTGCGCATGTGTTGAGTTTACCAAAAATTTCTTTTGATTGTTCCTGGGACAGGGTCAGCGTGGTGACATTACCATCGCCCGCGGCCTGTGAGATTTCCAGCAGTTGTTGCACCAAGTCCGGGGCCCTATCCAGCTGAACATTGAGCACTTCCAGACCGTTATTGTCACCACTCTGGCTGCCTTGAACTCCAGGGCTCTGGCTCTGCTGGGCCACACTTGACACACTGCTATGCTGCATGCGCGCCACAGTGTGTGCACTCTCAGTCCTCTGCTGAAACTCCTGGGAATTTCTGCCTTGTTGGATGTCCACTGGAACCCTTTGCTCAGGAAATGCCTGTTGTACAATGCTTGGTGGTGACTTCAATGGCTTTTGTTTGGGTTTTCGTCCCCGTCTCGCAGTGGCGTTTTCAGCCACCGTTTGAGGAATAGCCGAAGTCAATTGCACCCGAGTATTTTGACCAGTCCCAGAAAATACGCCAATCGATTTTTCTGCTGGAGAAGAAACCACAGGATGAGCACACGTGACCTGGGGTTTGGTGACACGTGACAGTTGTCCAGGCACCGACTGGGTAACTTTCTCACTCAGTGGGGAATTACACTTGGAGGTCTCTGCCATTGTTCGCTCCGCCGAACCTGAAAAGATGTTCTTTTGAATAAGAGGCTGGACGCAAATCCAATTGCATTCACAGCCTCAAGAGTGTCCGGTGAGGGCGGAAGTGGCAACCGGCAGTGGGTAGTGCCGTGCTCAGGCGTGAAGGCCTGCATTTACGACAGATGATATAAAGCATAGAATTTCACGTGCTTCGTTCAGCTGGAAGCACTGAACCCAATGCAGAAATAGCCATTTTCATTTGGTAGCCAAAATATCACTGCGCAAGCAACGGCGCTTCAAGATGAAACTCAGTTCTGCAAACTCTTGGTTACCTTGTCGTGAAGTGGAAGCAGCCACCTCGTACGGAGGGGGAGGTTTGATCTGCTGTCGTCTTGGTAACAATTCCTGTAGCACTTCCTGTTGTGAGGGCGTCAAAGGCTGAAAAGAAAGACGAAGACTATGAATTCCCGTAACAAGGATCTCTCGGTGCACCAATTCCACGAAATCAAGTTGGTTCCGTGAGCTAGAATGAATCTTCGTGACATGGCTCCTGTTCTTACGCAGGTGCTTCGTTGCAAGCAGACGGAGTGTGGGGCCGAGATCCCTGAGAACTCATTAACTGCCTGCAAGTGCTGTTTTTCCCATTCACCCGCATGTACACTGTTCATAGACGCACCAAATGCGTTATCACTCACCTGTGACAGCAACTTGGCAGCATTCATGGCGCGCAGTGATCCTGATAAACTGGTGGGCACAGCTCCCGCGCTGAGCGCCTGCTGCACAGCCGCCTGAGTGACCCGCGCAGCAGAGACGCCAGGCATCATCCGGGCACCTGTCTGCAGGCTGGACAAATACGCAGTCAAGTCCAGTTCATTCAGCAAGGGAACCCGACTGTTCCCGACACCAGACAGCACAGAAGGGCTTGAGGATGGTAGACTGGTAGGTTGTGATGCAGCTGGTGGGTTTTGACCAGGAAGTTCTGCCGGCGATACGCTGGGCGTTTTGGTAACTTGGACATTGGGTGTCCTGCGGTTCTCCTCGTTGTGAACTGTGTCATTGGAGGTGTTTTTGTCCTGTTGAGTCAGCGTGTTTTGCGCGGGAGAATTAGTTGTGGCGGTTGGTAGAGCAGACACAGGCAAACCCGAGAGGAGATTCGGTAACTGTGGCAACGCTGAAGCCAGTCCTATCGGTAACCCTGGCAGCTGAATAAATGAAGGCAATCATAAGCATTGGTGTAAAAATAAACTGGATTGGAAAATAAGGACAAGTCAAGTCTCATCAGTGATGCTTTCTGTTTTCAAGTTGAGAACTTTTCCAGTGCACACGAACCTGAATCTGATTTTTGTGGTGCTGTCCAAACGGACTGATTTCATTGGACGGAAGACTGGAACCATGAGGTATGCTGTTGGTTGAACGCGTTCTGCACTAACCTGCAAGTGCGGATTCGTCTGCTTCGACTGCGCGAGAATAACGTTGTTGATAAACTGCGTCTGCAACAGCTGTTGTTGCTGTTGTAATTGCAGTTTCTGTTCCTCGACCTGTTTCTGCAACAACGCGATCTGTTGTTGCTGCGCTTCCACAATCGATTGCTGAAAACAAAATGCCTCTGTCAAGACTTGAAACAAAGTGAGAAACGCTTAGTTAGCGTGAAGGCCGCGCCAGTGTGTCGGTTCATTTTGACGATCTGTGCTCAATTGGCCGGTGTCCAGGGGGTTTGTTTTCTTCACAAGACGACAACAATAAGTACATGACTCCACAAGGCTGCCCCGGCTTACAGCCTCGTGCAGCGTAAAAGAAGACAGAAGTTCGTTTGTCAGATTCGGAAGCAAGGTGATTGCTACGACACGCACCGTATCTGAGGGAGTGCGACTCTCTCGCGAGTCTTTCTCCACGGATCCACTGCGATGTTTGCCACTCGCAGGGAGTGTTGTCACACCGCTGTTTCTTGTCCCCGAATCTTGTGAGGTAAATACAGGCGATCCAGACATCTGGGTGGCCAGTCTATCTGTCGTGAATTCCACATCCACGTTTAGTGTTCCTTTATCATTGCTCTCCTGCAAAGTACAAGAGGAAATTTGCGACGTATAAACCCTTCAAAATGTTGGGGAAAACAATCCGAATGTTGAAAGAAAACAAGAACCCATTTTTGGGTGAAACAGAAACATGACCACAATTTCGACAAGTACGCTTAGTCAGCGCAACGGCCGAGCGCCCCAAGCATCCATCAGGGGTGGGGGGGTAGCCAGCCAGGGGGGG
>JAAUYG010077733.1_pt1 | contig 10326 bp, 5 predicted proteins | sample 7278091 | NCBI WGS metagenome assembly JAAUYG01 (sample SAMN14350201, study PRJNA611818) | marine sediment metagenome | isolation source: surface marine sediment (0.6m) | place: French Polynesia: Moorea | collected 2018-08
TCAGAAAAAGTTTGAAAGGATTCAAACGTAATCTGAGGGAGAAGTAGCGTTTTGGAGTTTTGGTTCCCATGGGGTCTAATGTTAATGAAAAATTGAAAAATTCACAAAAAAATCAGAAAATGTGATTTTTTCAAAAGTCTCTCTTTCCACCCTGGTTCAGCCCCAGGGCAACCTAGAAATGAAATTTGAAAGAAATGCATTTAATAGGTTCTGAGATAACTGTGCCACCAATTGTGAATGGAGACGAGGGACGCCGGACGACACTGTCACAGACGGACGACATGTTGAAGCCCCATACCATGAGCTCTGCTGACAGAGTCAAGCATAGCTAAAAAACACACTTTTTGTGGGATTTGCGGTAACATTGTTAACACGGCCATGACATGCATCGCACAGAAGCTGTAGAAAATATATACTATATTGTTCTCTGGAATACGAACAAACAAGCAAAAGAACGAACGAACGAACAAACAAACAAACGAACAAACGAATGAATGGAAAAAGATATCGTCTTAAATAAAGATATATTAAGAAAACCTGAATAGAAATCAGACCTACCTACAGCATGTACAATAAATGCCTTTACAGGCGGTGGTACTATTAAATACAAGTTCATGAACTCTAGGTTTGACTTTGCACAGTGAACGTACAAGGTATTATCATTTCTACATTGTTTTAATGGGGGAAAAAGACTAAAAGTAGATCAGAGTAGCACTGCCGCTACCCCTGGCAATGGATTGCCCGTGCTGAACAAAATCTACTCCACCATACCCGGTATCATAATTTAAGCATCCCCAGTCATAGAAGGATGGATACGCATCGGTGTTCAAAGCAAACGGTGTTCCGACATACTCAACGTCTAGACCTGCTCTGTTGATCCAAAACCTTTGTCAGTGGCAGATGCGGCATGTGGTACCAGGATGAGTGGTGAGAATATGAAGGATCACATTACTGCCTCTCACGCTTAGATAAGCACGTTATCAAATTTCATTTTAGGCGTACTGGTTTCTCTAATTGAACTTGTTCCCTTTTGCATTATATATCGAGCTTGTATATTGTACCATCTCTCATAAGAACTTACTTTTTTCGGTAAAATTAAAAGGTTACCCCTTAATTTAATTTGCCAACTTAAATCAACAACTCGTACAGGTTAATCAACATACTTAGATACGATGTAACTTTCGCAGTTTTGGCCCTACCAATATACTGTACATCATATATATATATATATTTATGGCCAAACTTGTTCAATACTAATTTCGTGTTACGACAGCGTATATGGACGCAAACGTTTTGTGGTGCCTTGTTCAATTATTTACAGTGTAAATTGATAATATGTTAAATTAGTTTTATTTTTGCAACTTTGTTATATTGCAGGTCTGGAGTATCAAATTATTTGCTACTTCGTAATTCACAGACCTCACAAAGTCATAAAGAACAAAAGAGATACGGTAACCTCTGTTTCTCACCGACACAGATTTATGCTTTTCTGGAACCTTTCCATAAATTTTGAACATCCGCATCAGCTCAATCGCATTCTGTAATTCGTGAACATCCCTCTGAGGTTGATTAAATATTTTTGTTGAATGATATATCGTTTGTATCTTAATATAACAAAAAATAGTTTCTGTGGCAATAGTTTTGCACCTGGTAGGAGGCTTAGAAATATAGGACTCGCTAAACGTCTTTCAGAGGGCCTTTTTTTGCTAAACGTTTTTCAGAGGCCGTTTTTTCTGTCTTTCCCCATTTCTGATATGCTTTCCTCAGCCCAAATTAAACCGCACCCACCTTTCCCGGGATATTCTGCCAACGCCTACAACATTTCCTCGACGTGGCAAAAAGCCTGTGGAGGTTAACGGGGTACCCTTCTGCCCAGGGGTTAATTTCAAGAAATTTATTTAGTCAAAAAGGGACTCAAGTCAGCTTATCACCTTGTCATTGCCGTTGCATGGAAGAAATCAGTGTCGAGCTTACTTTTTTTTCTAGACACTTGCCCAAGGGCCAGAGTCCTTGAAAATACTTAAATGTAGTTTGGACTTAAGACAAATTCTTAGCCATTCACACTGTTCAGATTGGTGACGTATCTGCGCAATGAGAATGGCTAAGAATTAAGAATTTGTCTCATGTGATTGTCAAACTTAGACTTAAGTATTTTCGAGAGATCCGCCCGTGGGGGAAAGTTTCCAAAAAAAAAAAAGCAAGCCCGACTTCTCTCATCGCATAAAACTATAGCAGATAGTTGGAATAGTGTTTAATGTCAGCACGCCATTGGCCCAAGTGAGACTGCACTGCTGCTGACAAGAAGGTTAACATGTAGCCAGAAATATTATAATATTTCTGATGTAGCTGCGAAGATATAAAGATCAATGTGAAATAACCGTATTGGGAAACATGGGAGCATCAGTGGTAAAAATTTATGCCGGAACCAAATAACAATCCTATATAGGCGTTGGAATGCAGTGATCTATATGCAGGATATCGCCAGCCGTGTGAGTGCTGTGTTAAATTGTGAACGATACGTATATGAAGGAAATAACGTAGAAACAAATCCTGGGAAAAAAGTCTTTAAAAACGTACAAAACCAGCATGCCATTTTTAGCACGCAAAACGTAAACGGACTCTAAAATGTATTTTATTACGTTTCTTATCTCGCAAATCGTATATCAGTGGAACCTTCAAGAGGCTACTTTGCACCCAAAATGTAAAAGTACCAAGAATTGTTAACAAAAAATTGAATGCAGCAGGCACAAAAGGGCGAAAAACGTTGGAATGTTATAATTACCGACGTTAGAATTTCATCCCATTCCAGAACGAATCACACAAAGTAGGAAGGCCTATGTGGATTGTGATAATATCCTACTGATAATATCCTGCTGGGTAATCGAAACACCCATGGTTTTCTCAATGAGTCGCTGTACTATGTGTGAGTGTGTGTCTGGTGAATGGGATGTGTAGTTGGGTTGTAACAATTTAAGGATAATTCTAATTTTACCCCAGAAATTATAAATTATATATATGCGATACGATATTAGATTCTGGCATCACCAGTTTGCGGGACATTGTGGAGTAATGTCTAAACGGTACAGTATACGGTAGTTTTGTGAGACATATTACGCTCTGCATCTTATTCGGTTAATTTTAAACAAGATTGCCCAATATACAGTGAAACTTGTCTGTAAAGACCACCCTATGGACCTGTGGTCCTTATACACAGGGGGTCTTTATATGCAGGTTCAATAACATGGAAAATATACCCCTGGGGACTTGTAAAATGTGGCCTTTATAAGCAGGTGGTCTCTCTAGACAGGTGGTCTTTAGAGCAGGTTTGAGCGTACTCTATTTCCTCATAAGATCTTTGCTTACACATGGCCTTGAAAGTGCATTGATTGTTATTTTTCTCAATTCGGAATCGCCGATGCATGGTTTCTTGATAAGGATAAGGTGGGGACTTTAGGGTAATATTGTAAAAGCTAAGTACCTTTTGCCTTCACTGGATATAAGCCATGAGTCTTTCTGGACGGTTGGCCCACTGTGAAAGAGGCCTCTCGCGTGTTCCTTACGCCGAAGGCAGCAGCCCCAACGGTGGACTTAGACAAGGCTTGGCTCCCCAGGGCAAAAACCCCTCTTTCGTCTCTGGCATCGCTTTGCCAGCGCCAGCAGCAGTCGAAGAACGGTGGAAGCTGCGGTTTTGCACAGATGTTCGAAAGCTGTCACCGTGCGCACTTTACGACTAAATTACATTTACATCCGAGAGCAAATTAATCGGACGACACTGCATGCTTCTTGCATCGGGGGACCCTCGCACGAGAGCGAAAGGGTTTGCCATGGGTGATATTTAAAGAAAGAAAGAAATGTCTGTGGCGGGAAAGGAGCAGTTTATATCGGCAAAAGGTGGAGTGGAGCCGGTGAATCGTTAGGAGGGAAGGAGGGAGAGAGACAGAGAGGGAGAGAGGAAAGGGGTTTGTTTGATGTTCTGTGCTTCGGCTTATTCAGCTTGCGGAATGGGCGTAATTGTCTCTGGAGTCTGGCACTGCTGTCTTAGAAAACAGCGAAGCGTCTGAGGCATGAGGAGCTGTGTCTGCAAGGCACAGTGTCTCATAATAAAAGCGAGGCAGCAGGTAAGCTCCCAGCGGGGAAACCAGAGTCGTTTTGACAGTGGTGTACACCTGGGACTCTCTTTAAAAAAGCCAAGGAATACTGTTAAGGTGGGCTCAACTCATTCCGTTGAAACGGGACTGCAAATGGACCATGGGAAATTGTAAACGGTGCCACGGTGGATCAATGAATTTCAACAGCATTGCAGTGCGAATTGACTGAAAAGGCGAACAGGTGGCTGACGTTGCTTCTGAGTCAATAATTCGCGTTGAGTGATGAACAAAATTAATATCTGACAGAACGCAAATGAGGAAACAATTATAACGGTAGAAAATGATCAGAAGGAATCATTTCTGATGGAGATGTATAGAGTACGCGTAGCGCTGAGCAAAGAAGCCGTATTGAAATGGGACAATCGCAAGGATTAAAAGGTGATTCCTCCGGTGCATGGCATTCGTGGTTTGGTGTCATTATTACACAGCCACACAGTATAATCTCCAACCTAAAGACGAGTGAAGCAAGCATCCCGTTATGGGCGTCTATGACATATCACATTACACAAATATGTCGTTGAAGGGTGTGACAAAGAAGCGATGCGCCGCATTCTGCACACTGAAGAACGTTAGCCTTGCGTAACATCCTGAACATTCGTCACCATTAGCCTGGCAACATTGGAGATGCCGCCCAGCATGAGATTATGGTGTCTGCTGGAAATGATTCTTCTTCTCCGGAAGCCAGGTAAGCCATACGTGTGACCATCAGACGTCTATAGGGTCGGTTGTCCGAAACATCTCAGGTTCGAAAGTGATTCTACGTGGACACAGTGTAATTTTAAGCACGACAGGATGATTGCTAAATATTTACGGTCGTTTTAGGTTTAAGACTTCTGACAAACCCACCCCTGCATGATCTTTTAAATGGGTCCTTGCAGCTTTGTTTTGTCTGACGATTGATGTGCTACTCGTGGCTGGTTCATTTTCACGTAAGGCCGATATGTCTTTTCGTAAATAACATAAACGAGACATTTTCCAATTTTGAGGTAGTATAACTGACCAGTCTGTATAATCATTGGCAGCAACAATTACATGCATATCATGCATATAATAAACACACTTCACCATTTTTGTTCCCGAAAGCAAAAGGAGTTGGGTTTGCTTAAATCCTTGTCCCTGTACACAAACAGACTGTAGTATAGACGAGAGGCGTCCAAGGTGATACCGATAATTTGATTGGCAAAACCGATTGATCGAGCGTAACCAAAACCGGGTCAATTACCGGCGATGGATTGAAAATGTCACGTGCTGCGTTATGGTGCCAGGGATAAGCTCGAGTCCCGCCAAATCCCTTAATCCCAGTGGGGTCAGGCAATCTCGTCTGGCCATGGTTTAGAACAAACCTGCTGGCTCGGACAATTTCTATCACAGTCTTTGTCGATACATGCATAGGTTTGGCCTGGACAGACTGAATATCACTGAATACTGTTCTGTATTATGATTCTTTAGGTCCCCGGGGAACAGAAGCAAAAAGCCTTTCCCAGATCGCCAAGAGCCTTATTGTGTCTGTGCGAGGCCTATGCATTGGTCACTGGAAGCTATCTTTAAGACCACTTTGAAAAGATTGAATAAAAACCTGGGAACTAAGGAGGGTGGTCTCAAAGAACACAAAACCCATTCCCATCACTAGTGACCTGTCCATAATAATGAAACCTACATTATAGAACATACATATCAATAAGCTTTTGTCTCGTGCCATTTAACCCCCCCCCCAAAAAAAAAAAAGTAGTAACGTGGGGCAAGAAAAAAGCTTAAACGGGTCAAAGTACAACGTATAAAACACCCCAAACGACTTATGCTACTACTGTTTAAAGAGGGTTGAACCAAATACTCCTTACTACAATCAGTAACAGTACTCCAGAAATATTCGGCCTCTCCCCAGAATTTCCCAAGATGCAAAAGTTCCTCGCAAGTTTAATGATTTTAGCCTTTCATTCATGTTGCCGATTATTGACTAATGTCACATGAAGTCAATAGAATCATTCTCTCATACAAGGCTGGCCAGGCTGGGGCAGCATTCTGTACATGCACGGCCACAAATGGGTGGCAGAAATCGAAGCATTGCGGGTTCCTCTTGCGTTTCTAAACATCACAGTCTATCTAGTAGCTACATGTTTACATATTACTTAACTTGATGCACACCAACCCCACAATGTTTCATTACAAACTGATTGGTGGAAACTTGCAGTAAGGCGGGACACGGTCATAAAAATATACGGATGAAAGAATGATGGTAACAAGGAAGTAAAAAGACATCGCTGGTATGAACTTTTTGACATATCTGGGCCACCCTTTTGGGGAGATGTTATGCATTCTATATACAATATTCTATATACAATACAGAATGTGTTATACAGCAGCAAAGCACGTGCCTATATTATACTCTTGGTCGAGCTACCTATACTTCTCACAATGCCTCGAAGTCAAGTCTAATTTTGTAACTAATATTTTCTTATATTTTAGAGGACAGTTAACCGAGTGGTTAAGGCACTGGACTTCCAGCCACGAGATCGTGGGTTCCGGCCCCGCCATACGGTCGCTTAGTCTTCGTTACCTATAGTCTCAGTGCAAGATTTGTGCTCAAAATGTACCAGCAGCAGTAGTATTAATTATAGTAGTAGTTTTATTTATTATGTTTTACGTCTACTCTCCGCATTATATTCATAAACAAAATGTACATAGTAAGTACGCTCAGCCTATTTGGTCTTATAATTATAGTCACTCTATACACCTTTATAAATAAATAAACACGAGAAACCGAAATACAAGGCTATACAGCAGTCAAAACTAAAAAAAGACACTTATAGACACAATTTCAGCAATACCCTGGATTTCGAATTCTTTAGGAAATGTAACAAGACTATATCTTCGGTAGTATTTTCTGCTTCCAGATTGCTCTAATACTTTTCCTTAAATCTGAGCTTATATCTGAAGCATAATAAAGTGTAGGAATTACACAATTTTCATACTAACAACTTTGAGATATAGAATATTACCTCAAATATGCCTCGGTTTACTCAGCCGTTAATGAGAACCTGACAATACACAGATAAAGTTACTGTACAATGATCACCCATGGCGCCTTTTAGTGTATACCCCAGGTTGTACATTGTGTGTGTATGCTCCGTCGAGGGCTTGGTGTGTGTACAGGTGTGACGGGGGTACAAACATGTATTAACTTCAAATTGGACTTCAGATTCCCGCTGCCTCGAGATGTCCCATCACCTGATGTCTCATCATATCAATTTATGTCTATATATTGGGTCTATATATATATTATGTCTATATATTGGGTATTAATTATGGCAGGCCTTGAAATGAGGACTTCCAAGTTCAGTTACATTTAATAATGCTTCAAACGAAATCTCTACGTTAGGCATTATTTTAATGTCGCGTTAATAGTAATCACACTTACACTGTAGTTTGTTACTTCCACTTCAAAAACATCGCCCGTCTTTTATCACCGAGTCAATCCCCCCCCCCCCCACACACACACACACACACACTTTGTTGCGAAAACCTTTCTTTCGTGAGTAAGGGGGGAAGGAAAGCGCCCACAAAATATTAAGCTAATTCAATAAATGGCTTGGCGATAATTTGCTCATGGACAGGCACCTCGCCTGACACAGCTTGGTTCAGCGTTTGGAGAAACCGTCGGCTGGATGTTCTCTTGCCCAAACGTCAACACTAATTTGAGACTCCAGCAAGACCAAGGGCGTCCCAGATTGCTATCGTATCTCGATGACAATTTGATATCCACCAGACCAAAGTCTGGACGCTACTGCCGACTTCTGCGCCTTTTACACTGTCAATACTCTTCCATGGGTCTTCGTCCAGGAAAGAGCATTTGGTCGAACATCGCGGAGGGTCCCGTTCGTAAAATGACCATTTTTAGTCCGTTAGAGATTGTCGCATGTCACGGATAATTTGCTTCCAGTATCTTCTCGTGAAAGAGCAGATTCGGAGCCTAGGAGTTATAGCAAAATCCAGAGAGGGTGTGTGTCATGTAGGTTTGGACTCTTTAGTATTCGGGTCAGAAAATGCCCCTGTGACCTGGTCAATAATCCCATGGATCTTTTTGGCCGATCACGTAATTTTAAGCCGTCTGCTTTTGGGGCTGCATATATATCATATAAAACATCGCACTCTGCGTGGCTATTTCTTTGATACACAAGCTTCCAATTGGTGTGAGGGTGTGTGTTTGTGGGCAATCTTGTTTGACATCGGCGCTCTGAAAATCATGTGTCACGGGGAATCCGTATGTGGACGTAGCAGATTTTAAGACAAATGCACCACGAGCAAAAAGTAGGGTTATTCATTGTATTCCAATGCGAAATGTAGAGACAAAATAATGTGGGATAGGTACGCGTATACACACCAATACATTATATCTAGTTATAACGATGTGCAATTATAGTATTGCATAGCCTCTATTAAACCGAAGGCCTGGGGAATTTAGGTTGTGATGAGTGCAAACGATAAGGACCTGCTTGAAAACAAATAGCGGATGAATGAATGAATGAATGAATGAATGAATGAATGAATGAATTACACTCTGTCCTCTCTTTGTCTGAAATAATCCTCCTTGTTCCAATTTAGGCAGCTTTCCGTCTCGTGGTGGTGTATCGAGACGTACTATTACCATTAATGAGAATGAACCAGAGCATTAAGCTTCCAGAAATCCTTTATTCAAACACAACAATGTACAAGGGCGATAATCCGAGAAGAACGCCCTTCATTACACGCTGATTACCGGGCAAAGTCTTGTGCACATTTAACATGGAGAAAACGCCCGGTCGACTGGCATGGGACTGACGTGTTTTATCGGACGTTACACTTTGCTTTTGGGCAGCGCTGATTCCTGGGAAAATCTGGCACCATCACCTTGGCAACAAAGCGGCACTACCCAGCACAAATCTGGCGGGGATTAAATCCTCCCCCCTGAAATGACAGCAGCTCATCGCGTTTGTTCAGGCGACAAACCCTGACAGGGGCAAGGCGCAATATTTCTTCCTTTACGGGGACGGAGAATCAGGAAATTCGTCTGGTGTATCTTTGTATTCTCTCATCGTTGTAGCGTCTGCAGATAGTCAGTAAACCCTTGCTAGATATCCAGAATATAACTTAGTACAATGAAAGGTGGTTGGGTACGTATTATTATTTTGGGGTTACACTGAAGTGTCTACAAATCTTCACTCTATGTTTTTAGGCTGTAATTTTGCAATGAAACGGTCAGTACGTATTACGGTTTATGAAGTATTAATTTTTGGTGCACTAGAGATTGCTCTCATCAATTCACAAAATCATCAATTCATAAGATGACGTTATCTGGATCAATATACGTGGTATACTGACAAAAAAAAGATTCAAGATAATTTAACGAGCGTGGTTGAACTGTAAGCAATTTACGAAAGTTCATTTTGCAGCACGTGTAGTGTATAACAGATTTTGTTCTAACACACGGGCAGGTGGTATTATATAACCAGCATTCCTTTTAGTGAATAAGCAGCAATCATTTTAGTGAATAAGCAACAACCGCTCTCCCCGAGCATTCTGGCTCACCACAGCCACTTCCGATGTGAGTAGTAGCTGTGCTTATAGGACAATGTCACCATGAGATGGCAAACGAATCCTTTATGAAAACCTGGGGACGTCAGTCAAACTACTGAGCTGCCCCCATAAAAAAACTCGTAACATTTTAAGAGTTATGTCACACGATGACACAGAAGCTGCCTCTCATAGCGATAGAGAATATCGATGCACGAAAGGGAAATTAAATCAAGTGGGCGACAATGCCGACAGTTCTAACGGGGTGTTTAGACTAGTATGCTGGTTGATATAGGCGATCAATTTATATAATTGCCGGCAGTATTCGCCAAAGTGCTGGTTCCTAATGGAAAAATACATTCTATGAAAACGTGGAAATAGATTTAAAAATTGATATAGCAGGGGTCAGGAAAAACTGCCGAGCTGCAGCTGGAGATAACAGTCAAGATTTATGACAAGCAAGGAAAGAGAGTTGACGATGCGTGGAGGTGCAGATAAATAATTTCTTGAGTTCTGCAACAAACGTGTTCATACATGTAACTCACCCAACTAAATCTATATCGATCTATACCATGCATACATGGTACCAAACCTTACTGATACACAGAATGCACATAATATGCTTGAAGCA
>JAAUYG010078531.1_pt1 | contig 10326 bp, 8 predicted proteins | sample 7278091 | NCBI WGS metagenome assembly JAAUYG01 (sample SAMN14350201, study PRJNA611818) | marine sediment metagenome | isolation source: surface marine sediment (0.6m) | place: French Polynesia: Moorea | collected 2018-08
AAACGTACTGGATAATTTATGCTTATGCTTATATCTGGAAGGTAGTTATGTAATTACAATCTGTTTGATTGTCAATGACTTGAATGTAGTCACATATAAGTACAAAGACAGTCTAGAAATTGGTACTGTAATATGGCACACAGACGCCTGTGGTATGGCATGTCATTGTCAGTGTACTGAGCCAACTTGATTCCTTGTCATGTTAATGTTCATTTTGGTTCCCTGTGAGCACCACAAAGGTATTTATTACCAATTTAACTGCTAATGAATATTCATAAAATTCATGTGGCCATGCTGATCTTTGTTTCATGAAGTCTCCATTGAAGAGCTTCAACGTATGAGAACAATAACAGTTGTAGGAATTACTTTAATCTAGAGTTTAAGATGTAGATCAATATCTTTGTGAAAATAATCTCGAAACCAAGTTCGGTAAACAGTTCCAAAGTACAGGGTTGGGCTTCTCCAAAATACTTGCATCTAAACTATGACTTATGTCAGATTTGCAGTCAAACCAATTGCTCAGATTGGTGACTGAAGTTAAAACTTAAGTTTTAAGTTTTTTCAAAAACTCCAGCTCAGGTCTAACTAAAACACACTTACTATAACACGGCTGAAAAATTTTCCTAAGACCGCTTGTTAAATCCAATTACTTAAAGCTAGCTTCTGGTTCCAAGCAAAGAAACAAAAAAATAAGACCTTTTTGAAAACAGACTTAGAATTTAGAAGTGTGGTACCACCCTGTCCTCTCTCCCTCCATCCCAGATGAGTTGTTTAGTCTACAATCACCCTGTGTTTTGTCTTAATCTTAGTTGATCAGCAAGAGCCCTGGGTGAGCTTCATTATGCTTGAAGGTTCCCCCCAGGGTCCTGTATTATAATTCATATTATGTCTGATAGTAGAAGCCTAGAATTGTTTACAAGCCCTGGAGGCATGCTGTGTCTGGGTACTGAAGTGTGTTTTGTCTATCACCCCTCCAGCTTGTGGGCTGTGTTTACCTGGAAAGACTAGCAGACAACTACTGCTGGGTAGTCCAGCTGCTGGGCCTGGGCTGCCTCAGGGCTGGAAATTATGTCTATGGTGAGTCTGAATGAATGAACAGTGAAAACAAACTGACATTGGTACCACCCATTCTGACCTTAAACTGCCAAAGAACTCTGGAATTCAAAACAATTTACAGGGTTACAAAAAACTTTGTGTACATATACAAGTATAGGGGTAGTGTGGTATAACCTCAGAATTAAGAATATTTCTTTTCCCTGCACTGGATGATCTTAATTGTTAGTAATGCTAGGTCTTGATGAAAATGAGCTTGTAGTTTCTCTTAGGAGGCTGCAGTGGTATTGTATCGTTTGATGACATGTTTAATCATCCGTATGGTACTTAACTTTGTCATTTCAGGGATTGCTTTGTACATGTTGTAAGAGAAGTTTGTCATGTACATGCGAAAGTGACTGAAAAACTTTTACTTTGTGCTTTTTTTATGTTGTAAAACAATAATACATTCTGTTTGCATAAACATGATCTAGATGATCACCTGGTAAATATATTTCAGGAATTTTTTTTCCTAAAGATTTTTTTTCTGGTTTTCCCATCTTGGTTTCCTTGCATGGGGCATCAAAGTTTTATGACCAGAGTACAGCAAAGTACAATTACTATAAGCAGAAAAATTGAAGCTTTGAGTCTCTCTTGATTCTAGGTGCCAAAAGACCTCCCTCAGAGACAGGTGTGTGTGGTCACACAGAGGACGAGGTGGGCCTCGCCTGGGATGCCGTGTGCTTCGTCTTCCTTCTGCTACAACTGAGGATCTTCAAAAGCCACTACTTCCGTCATGTGAAAGTGGAGCTCGATGTCCAGAACCAGCTGGCTTCGCGGTAAGGACTAGTCCAGAAATGTCACACTCATGGGATGGGGCATGCAGGGAGTCTACAACAGATTAAAATTGAAAGTTGCTAAAAATGTAAGTGCAGGATTTGGTGTAATTGGTTCTGGCTGCTCATTCACACCCAACAGTCTGGATACCGGTAATCGTTTATGACAAATTCGCCTACTTCACACATTTGTTAAATTAAATGAAATGATTTGTTTGCAGGTAAATTTTCTGCATAATTAATAGCTGGCTAAGCTGTGCCTAGAGTTGCATGGGCAATCAGATAAATGATGAACATAATATGCCAGATAATGTAGTATCAGTAACATGATAGTCATCTTCCGCCGATATATTTCAGAGGTGCCGAACTGATCAACATGCACCTGATCCGTCAGGTTGCAGGACAGAAAGCAAAGGAAGCCGAGACATTGAGACAGATCAAGAAAAAAATGGAAAAGATCCGCGAAAGGCAGGAACGACTTCAACAGAGGGCGCTACTAGAGACTGACAACCATTATGCTGGTAGGAGGCATTACTAATATGGCATATAGGTCGCTGTTTCTATAGTGACAAAAAACATTGTAAGTGTAGTGGCTAAGTACTTCATGAATCTTTGAAATGCCCCAAACCATAAGCAGACAGAAAACTGCTATTATAGTATTTACTCTACCCTTAACTTTATTATTTGTAAATGAATGTAATCTGGATGTTCCAGTAAACAAAAAAAATACAAAAAAAAAGGCAAACAAATCTTTTGTAGTGAGGACAAGGCAGCAAAGAGCGTCTATAATGCAAGTATATATGAGTGTTGAACATTCAAGTTAATAAAATATACTTCTCAGTGAATTAAATAACACAGTTCAGTATTAAAATGGACTTCAGAGAATATAATAAAGCACACTAGTTCTGTAGAAAATCTTGAAGAGCAACAGTAATCGTGTAATTTCTGTTCCACTGAATGCTTATCAATATTTAGGTATAAAGTTACGCCTTAAAGTTATCATGGTTATCTCTTGCATTTGATAATTATCATTATGTGTGATGCTGCTAAGTAACTTTTCCCTGACCCTCAAACTCTGCTATAGCCCATTTCTAACATGTTAAGGCTTAACAACTGGTAGATAAACAGGTACTAAATATGCCTTCACTGCAAAAATGGATATCTTAATAAGCATTCTGTATTATTAAGCAAACTATGGTAAAATTGGCTACAGGACAGCTGCCAAATCATCAGTCTTGAATAAGGATCTTAGGTTATGGCTTTGGTCTGAGGTTTCACACTGCAAGTGTCTAGGGAGTATACTAGAGGATATCCAGATTACCGTATCTACTTCTTACTCACCCGTTCTATACTTGGTGTATTTTTCTTGGATATTACTGTACTTCCTGAGACATGCTGGTATTTCGCTTGCCTCCTGATGTGTTTACTGCGTCTCTCATCTTGCTTCGCTTATCTTCGTACAAGGAGGTGGTATCCAGATCCATCATATGCAATTGGACCAATTAGAGACACCCAAGGGCTTGTAAAATGTTCTAGATTCTTGAAATGAGAAGTGATCTTGATTCTCTGACATGCATTTCATTGGGCAAAGGACTGTTTGCGTTAGGTATTCTGTACTACCAGTTTGTATTAAGGACAAATTGTCAACTCGACCAGCTTTATCTGCTGCCTCAAGTTTCTCATGGAGAAAAGCATATACAAACCCCAGCTTCATCTTGCAAGTAGTCCTTCAGGAATATTTCTAATATTCTCGGATTGCTTGTTGGGGATTGGTGCTCTGTTGGATTGCAATGTGCCCTATACTTTCAAAGAACATATCTGAGGAACTCTTGATTCCGTCATCAACGTGATTTATCTCAGGCAGGCAGAAAATCCTTTGGATTCTTTTCTCTGGTGGCTTCACTTCACAAACTTCACTTCAAATTTGAGCCTTCGGTAATCTTTGCTATTGGTTTTTCCATCAGAGTTATTTGATGACACTTGGCTTCACCTTTAGCTGGTGTTTCAAGAATCTAAGCAATCCTTGTTAATGGTATCTCCACCAGAAGAATTTGATGACACGTTATCCAGTTCAGTAGCACCTGAACCTAGTGATTCAGCAAATGGCGATCCAGAAATTGAAACTGGATCAAAAATTCCTGCTCCTTCGGGTTCCCCCACATCCGTGGATAGTGAGCATCCTGCTGTGTTTGCTTCAACTCCTGAAAAGACGAATAGTATATTGAGGACACGGCCCGGTCGCCAAAGGACGAGGTCACGTGTCTCATGGTCACCGACCAATGTCAAATCCCCTAGACGGCATTCATCCAGGCATGAGTTTCACTTTCCAAGTGGTTGGCGAAATTCTGCAGAAGGTATCTAGGAGGGCAAAGTAGTTCGCACTTGGGGTTCATATGCCACATCATTATATTATGAACAGTTCTTTGATTGTGAACCTGGATTGGTGAAATGCAGTACATGTACTAGCACTGAGTATGTGAATGGCAAACTTGAATTTTGTATCAATAGCAGGATATATACACTGATTTAACCACGTGGTGTTTCAGTATGTCCTTGTGTAGTTATGAAACACCTACAATGCAAATATATTTTAAAGCACTGTTATGTAATCAAGCTGATCGGCCTCTTAAACGTTGTAGAAAATTTATGTCGTATCCCTTCTCCCTAAGTGAATATCAACCTGAGGGTCAAGGTCGTGGCCCAGTGAACAACAACCTGAGGGTTATGGTTATAGTCCAGTGATTACAGTATACAATTATTTAAAAACATACACGTACTACATTTGAAGAAAAAAAACCAGTCCAGCAGGGTGTTATAACGTAATACAATTGTAGTTTTAGCCGCATGTAGGATCCACATGCAGTAAGTGACTTTAAATAATAGGAAATTGTAAAACATCTGATGTAATGAATGGAAGGGATACACCTTTACCAAAACACAACATAAAGCAATTATTTCAGTGTGGATAAACATGTAGCATATTCACTGATATTATCAACAACAGCTACATGTATGGCTAAAGCCTAGCCAGAGCCAAATCTTTGTTTTATAGTGTAAAATTGATGTCTAATATCTATCTATACAGTGATCCGAGGTGGTGATTACTACATGTTTGACGAGGACTCGGATGATGAGGACACATCCTCTGTTGATGTGTTAGAACCGGGAGATGCCAGTGATGATGAGGATAAAGCAGGACCTCTGCAGGTGGGTACTAAGTTACCTCAGTCTATAGGTATGTACAAAACTCAGTCTATAGGTAGGTACAAAATTCAGTCTGTAGGTAGGTACAAACTCCGTCTATAGGTAGATACAAAACTCAGTCTATAGGTAGGTACAAATTTACCTCAATCTGTGGGTAGGTACGAAGCTCAGTCTATGGGTAGGCACAAAATTGCTTCTTTGGGTAGCTACTATACGTAATCATGACCCCAGATGAAGCACAAACTTGATACATGTACTGCATTAAATGACCAACATCATATGTTTTGGAGTAACATTAAACGGTATGGGGGTGAATAAATAGTGCACCTACCAGGTATATTTCAGAGATATAACAAATAATCACTGCATAAGCAATGCACATATCTTAACATTGGGCTTAGAGAATAAATAACCAGGTACTTTCCCTATGCCTCAGTTAAACCATGTAGTGTAAATCCAACATAAGGAACTCCTGTTGTATAGAGGGTGAAAATGTTAATACAGTGTAATAGGTGATGTCAAAGGTGGTACTGGTTGATTTCCAAAGTGCTTTAAATCTCAAAACTTAAGTAGGCAGTGACAGTTACACTTGGTCCAGTTTTTAGCAAGATCTTAAGTCTAGAAATTGATTTAAGTTTACTAAGAACATCAAGCACCTGTTTTCTTTTCTTTTTAAGATAATTGGTGGACTTCAGATTTTTAAAGAAATCAGCCCCAGTGAATGTTTGAATGTAATTAGTTTTCTGCGCATCTACAAAATGTAATGCTCTATGAGTAACGAGAACAATGTCTTGTATTCTGTGTAGATTCTGAATGCAGCCGTGATGGGTGGTACCAAAGAAGCCCTTCAGGTGGCAGAGCGACAGAAGTCGCAGTCGTTCTCTGACGGCAGCGAGCCACGCTCCCCAGGGACTACTCCCCGCCACTCCCAGAGGACCTCCCACAGGGAGTCTGTACACTCAGTGAAAGAGACTCCCTCAAGTCCCGCTAAGGTAAGCCTACCAGAAAGGTACAGTGAAACCCTGCCTTTAGACCACCTGGAAATAAGACCGCCTCTAATTTAGACGACTTTATATTGTACAAGCAAAAATTAAAGTAGTAATTGAGACTAAACTATAAAACAATGTTAAATCTAGAAGCTTCTAAGATAGATATGCCAATGTAGTACTGTAAATTCATTAATGTTTGCGGGGATTAATGTTGCATTTTTGAAACAAAAGCATGTTCACGGGATTAATATTTGCGGTTAGCTCAGGTCTTGTTAATTATCTAGTAAGTGCATGAATTATGCTTGCGGTATTTATTTTTGCGATTTAAAGGTGGTCGCGAAAAACGGCAAATATTTCCCTCGCAAACATTAATGAATTTACAGTAGTTCCTTTCTAGAGAGGATGCACCGGCTAGAAAGGACCGAAATCTGTACATCAAGTACTGTGAATAGATTTTGTACTCTCTCTCACCAAAGAACACCTATGGGCTCTGTTTTATAAAATATAAAGATGTCTTTACATAGGCCTGTTAGCCTACGTAAAGACGTCTTTAAAGTTTTATGAAACAGAGGCCTGATGTGGACTGATTTTTTTTGCATGAGGGGTTATGGGGGGTTACCGTATGTTTCATTGAGTAGCTACAATGTATGTCTTTGCTCAAAATGTCCCTTGTTGGAACTAAGAAGTATCTTATCCCCTCCATTGGCCCCTTATCATACACAGCCTGTTGTGAGTGTGGCAGAAGTGGAACCCAAACCCAGCACCTCACAGCAGGATCCGGAACAAGGAGAGGACGTCATACAGGAGATAGAGGAGGATCCAGATAGCAAGGACAAACCAGGTAAATATGGATAGCACGTTATAACAGAAAGATAAGCCATGTAGATCCAGATAGCAAAGTAGGCCAGAGGAGGATCCAGACAGCAAACAAGAACTAGGTAATAGTGGATAGCATATTATAATAGCAGATACATGTATAATCAAGGTAGATCCTGATGGCAAAGCTAAGCCAGGTAAATCTGGGTATCAGTGTTAAGCTGTCAACTCTTTTTTGGCAAGGTTAAGCCAGATAAATCCAGATAACAAAGGTAAGCTAGATAAGTATAGGTTGCAAAGCTAACCAAGTTAATTTAGGTGGCAAAGTTAAGCTTGATAAATTTGGATAGCAAAGACAGGCCAGGCACATCTCCATGGCAATGCCAAGACAGGAGGGCATGTGTGGGTAGCATATTAGGTGAGTCCGGTAAGCCTGGTTAGCAAAGATAGGTCACTGCAGGTAAATCTTAATATCAAAGATAAGCAACGGCAGGTAAATCTGAAGAGCAAAGAAAGGCAGGCTGTGGTGAAGATAAGCCAAGTATATATGTAGTAATATGTAGAGTATGGTTGAGGAGTAATATACATAAGTTACAACTTGACCACGTTACCTATTAGGTGTTAAACTTTGGCATTTATTGCAGGCTTTCTGTGGGTAATTATTTTCCTTGAGATATGACAGCAGAGTGTTCAACCAATGGAGGCAGTCTCCTCTCTTATAGGGCCCCAGATACCTAAATTCGACAGCGACACAGGCTATTCCTAAATTCGACACAGCGGCACGCCACGATCTTACAATCGATATGCGACATGCCATTGAGGCGGCACGCGACACGATTCCTTTATTATCTGCGACAAACGACACCAGGCTTACTGACACAAAAACCCGATAAATGCGGGGTATCACTTTTTTTTCGGAAGCGATTTTTGGGTTGGTAGGTGTGTTTTGTGAAGCACTGTCAAGGAACAATGTGTTCAATGTGTTTGAACCATGAATTACCAAAGCTATGCAGATACGTATAATGCGGTGAAATATAACATTGCTGACTGCATATAAACTAGAGTCCGAGTTTTTTCGTTAGTGACACAGACTTTGTGCTAGTGACACAGGACACGCAGCCATTCTTAAAATAGACACGAGACACGGACAAGCCCCCCCCCCCCCCCCCCATCAGGAGCCCTTCTTATACCTGTTACAATATGCACGTACACCTGATGTAGTTAAGCCAGGTGTGAATGGTCAAAAGGCTGACCCAAAGTTTCAATCCCCACTGTACCAAACTTTAACCATTTTCTCCAGAAACCTGTTGCACAAAATTCAAGAACACCATGAAGCTGATCTGGGCCCTAATTGGTGGATTCCTTGACTACCTGATCGGGTTCTTCCGCCGAATATCTCAGGAATATCGATCTGTGTCACATATCCTGGACAGGGAGAAAGAGGCGGAGAAACGGAGGAGGAGGGTACGTGGTCCATCTCTTAGTGGCCACTCTCAACAGAGGCCACCCTCTCTAATAAGGCCACAGCTCTTTGGCACTACTACCATAAATGTATTTACATCTCCCTCTCGCCCAAAGCCACCCCTCTAATGTGACCACAATTTCTTGGCAAGTAAGGTGGCCTTATTAGAGAGGGACTACTGTATGTGGTACTTACCTCGACAAATTATTGATCAGGGATCAATCAGTCAATAAACCAGTGAATTAATCAATGAAACTTGGTAATACATGTATCTAATTGACCAATCAATAGAAATCTAATGATTGATCAGTCAGATAACCGAATTTCCTCTCATTTGGTCAGCTAAGCAGAAGTGAGTGAAATATATTCAGGTCATGCCAACTTTGCATATCTTCCAAGTACCTATAACATTATCTATAGGATCTTTATATGTTGTACCTGCATTCACCTGTCTTCTCTACATTTCGAAAATTGTCTCAAAATACCTCAAACAGTATTCATTCAAGCATCTCCAAAGTTAAGGTCACTCACATATACTTAAAGTCTAACTGTTCCCTATTCCTCACCGTTTCTATCTTTACACTTTTGATAAAATATTAAATAGTTTTTTTTTAATATATTAATTTTTCTCATGTAGACTGAATCTCAGGCATCGGCGGATAGCGGTGACAACCAGAATGAACCAGGTCCAACCAGTACCCCACCAGAGACCACTGGTGGGGACGAGGAACACGCATCTCTGCTTAGACGGTAAGAATTCTTGTGCACCCTACCTTGGCAACAACACATGAACACTTGTATGACCACTGCTTGCATTACCCTTAATAAGAACGATACTAACGAATAAATAAATGAAGTATGGCTTATAAAGGCACTCTTCCGAAAATTGCTTTTGCAACTTGCATACAGTGCATAATAAGCCTGCATGTACTTGGCCAGTTCTTTGTGTTAAGACTACAGTGTTAGAAGCGTTCACCGACCTTAAGATAACATTATTTTGCATTTAAGCTTCAGATCCATGCTTTCTAAGTTTTATGTGATGAAGAAAGTTAAGGATCTTTTACTTGCTAGGCTATTTGAAGGCACCTAACTATAAAAAGTGGAATGTGCTTTTGTGTACATTGACTTCAAAACTTCTTATTTTGCACAGGGGTGCTGGTATGCTATTGAATACTTTGTTGTTTCATCAGCTGTTCATATTTACATTTCTCACTTTTAAGGCATAATTTAACCATATTTTGACCCTATATTTGCTCAGTATTACTCTGTCTCTGTAAAAATAATTTTGGACCTTCACCACATGTATTTCTTCTCCACCTACACGGTCTAGTCGGTTTTACAACTTCCAGGAAAGTTCTGAACGCAAAAGATTTTAAAAACAGTAGTATGGTGTACATGCTATCTGCTTGGTCTAAAAGTGATTCTTTTACTTAAAAAAGTACCGGTAGAAAGACACCTAAAGCAAAACTTCAAATACCGGTAGCTAGCCATTTTGTGGAATTCTGTGGAAGTTGTAAATCAGGCATACTCTGAAATGTAGATGACATCTCAACAAAGGTAACAAGATTTTCCTATTGCATTGTGCGAGAGTGTATCTCCCCAGCCGTTCACCCCATACACATGTTTTCCTCTCCCACCTCTTCCCCCTGTACAGTCCACAGGACATAGCCATAGATGTTGAGCAGGATACCGATGACGGGAAGCCAGTAGACATGTAGGTACCACGGATAACTCTCTACCATCTGTGATTGTTACCAGTGAATGCTATAGTTTGAGGTCTTACTACAATCGATCTCAAGTTCCAAACACAAAAAAAATTGTGCAGTAGCTGTTGTATTTATCTGTTTATAGATCTGCTTTACTTTGCCAACGGAGCTGTTGTATTGCTTTTAACTACGCTCACATCAGGTCCTAACTTTTGCATGATCGTAGCAGAGAATGCAGCACCAGCTAATAACCGGCGTTAAACCCCCTAAAACGCCGTAAT
>JAAUYG010038294.1_pt1 | contig 10325 bp, 10 predicted proteins | sample 7278091 | NCBI WGS metagenome assembly JAAUYG01 (sample SAMN14350201, study PRJNA611818) | marine sediment metagenome | isolation source: surface marine sediment (0.6m) | place: French Polynesia: Moorea | collected 2018-08
AATGGCGCCTTCACATTTGACCTTGAGCGACCTTGAAAGGGGAAACTCAAGGTCGCCCAGATTTCAAACCCTTATATCTTGAAAAGGAGCCAGTTAGACCCTATGTTACAGTTAAACATTAATAGGAAACCATATATAGGGAGTCTAATGGCGCCAATAGATTTGCCCTTGAGTGACCTTGAAAGGTCAAAGTCAAGGTCATTCAGGTATTGAATGATAGAAGACCAGTATTCTGTAAATCTATATTTTCTAGTAGTATTTGACATTAATCTGGATGTCACATTATATAGTTCGTTGGCGGCGGGGTTTTTTGCTGCCCCAGCGGTCTTTCTTGTTACATTGCAGAATAAACTTTAAATTAGATTGTATAATTACAAATAGCCTGCACCTAGGTCACACATTGACTCGAACCTGTTCAAAAACTGTACTACCCCAGTATACAAAGTGTACTGAAAAGGAAATCTGTCAATACCAATGGTCAAATTATCAGTTTTCACCAAGTTTAGTTGTAGCTGCCAATTTTTTGCCCATTTACTAATGCTATCTAAATCTTTCTGAAGAAGCAGTCAGTCCTCCAGATACTCAATGGCCTTGCACATTGCCTGTGATTAAAGTTGCCAGTGACCTACTAGTACGTGATTCAGTGTACTTTGTAACTGATGAGTCTCCGATATTGTAAAAGATTATTTATAAAAATTAAAACTCAAGTAAATTACCGGTATATTGATATGACATGGTCATTATCCTGTTGGTTGAAGAATAAATAAATAGACGAAGAGAAGACGAGTAGATATAGCATCGGCGATAGTGATACAGTTTTCACATTTCAGCATATACCATTACCATACTACCGGTACTTTCAAAGTACAAAAATATGGTGTTCCCAAAAGCAACAAAACAGAATTTTATAGTTAGCCAACAACTTAATTGCCTGACCTTATTGTGTAAGGATTCTGAAAGATTTTGTTTACAGTACTGTATTGTTTTGGTGCAGATTTTTTAAAAGATAACATCAAAACTCCACAGAGCTTCAAGTACCGGTACTTGGTTGCCATTGCCCAATGAAAATATATGGGTTACCTGTGTGCATGGTGTATGCAATCAGATTTATATTAAGCATGCAGGGCATGCAAGACACTTTCTATTGGTATGTCATTATGTACTGGTCCTATATCTATAAGCCTGTTTCCTTTTTAAATAAAGTGATACTACCGTTAAGTCTTCATTTACAAGTTACAACCTTAGATTCATAATACATGTAGACGGATTCAGCATGTTCAGTAGAACCCTGTCCCAAACTAAAAAGAAGATGCTGTGTAAAACCTATATGGCATGCATATGGGTAGTGACTATTGTTATTATAATTGTGAGCGGTTGTGCTTTATATTATGTTCTAATTTTGACAATAAATAATGTGTTAATGAAAGGATTTTTGCTGTTCTGTGAAGTAATGATGACCATTTAGTTTCCAGTGTGTTTTTGCCACCTTAACATGGCCATCACATTTTCAGATCTGGAGATATTGCATTTAATCCCATAACAGAACCACAAACTTTGGGTTCAACCAAAGATGCACCAGTGCTTAATGCATTATCAAACCACATTTGCTGTTGTGTATCGGGGGATATGTACACATAATAAAAGCATATTGTTAGCGGTATTTTATTGATAATCCATTCGTATACTGTACATTTTCCCTTGGCCCATGCAGGCCAGAGAAATAGATTACCTTTCATGTACAAACCATCTACAATAATTCAGTTTCTAGGAACTTTTCAATGTATAGCCCATATGTCACCAAGCTGAAACCTGCCCTAGTACTAAAGTTCCCTTTTTAGTAGCCATCAATATATGTGTGATGGCACTGAATATTTTATAAGCCTGGCAACCATTCTATTATGAAAGTGTTGATAACCGATATTAGTCTGGAGTGAATTAACCCGATTCATGACATCCGCCAGGGACAAATCTTTTATGGTGGCCATTTGGGCAATATCACAAGGATTCCGAACAGCAACAAACTTCATGTGTGAGACATTGAAAAATTAAAAACAAAAGTATAACTTTTGCAAAGGTATAACTTGATCATTAAAAGGTTCTTAAGCAGCAGAAACATTTTCTAACGAACAATGAACAAGTCTGAGTCAAAAAATGATGCTATGGTGAATGTCGATTTTCCATTTAGTGTACTGGAGACTGAACTAAAAATAAAGGACAATAGATGGATGAATGTATAGGAGTCACAGAAAAGTTATTATAAAATCAGGGCAGAGGGTGGGTTTCACAAATTCAAATTTATATGTGATGCATACATGCAGATAAATGTTTTGCAGTAGGATAACAATCCAGTTCCCATCAGTGAGAGAGTTTTTTGTGCTAGTAAAGGCCGGGATTTTGTACATGTAGGTAACATTACATACATTTAACAAGTTTTCTATATGGGTTTCTTCAGGAACATCGAACCACATCTGGATAGCCAATGATGTGTGCATGCAGTCAGGCAGGGTTTGATGTTTTGATGTTGTGATCAATCCCAGCTTATCAATATGGGAAGTTCATGGCCATCTTTTCTTCACCCAATCTATTTGTGCTTAAATGCGGACACGACAAAAATTGTATTTCTTTCACTCATCCATCAATTAACTGGTCATGAAACACTCATACAACTTTACATTAACACAGTGGCAAGTATTCCACTAATTTTAGGTGTTCGGGTGCATTGCCGTTTCCCAGAAATGCTCGTCTCCAGATGAGTGGTTTATCATGCCGGGTTTCATTTTGGGCTCAACAGCACTGCTGCCAGCCTGCTCATGATTCCAGATGACATTCCAGATGGCGATGCATTTGTCACAAGATGTGATATATTACCAATGAGATATTCACACCAGAGCACAATTGGGGAGGGAAAACGCAGCGCGTGAAGATTTTTTACAGAACAAGCAGCCCACAAGTCCAGCGATCACGCCATTTTGTTGATGATGGCTTGTTGTAACGATGAGAGTTGTTGTGTCCATTTGTCCATGGCATTGTATCGCGAGGCTCCCAATGTCTCTTGGTGAAGTTCTAACACTTGGTTTACTTGGTCTATGCGGCCGTTTATTGCACTGTAAAGATAAAGATGAACATACAGATTGGTACGTGTACGGTGTCCGCATTCTCGGTCCAGTTAATTTCTGATAAATATCAATACAGGTCAATTCTAAAATCAGTTCTGAAAACTTGCAACAGATTCTGTACATGCCACTATAAGCTGGCGGAAACTTTTGTGAAATGGCAATGTTCGAAGTTAAGCATATTCTGAGTGATTTCTATAATCCAGTTGAGTTAGTTCTAGTTTATAGGCTATTCGAAACAAACCTGAGATTCTAAATGTTTCAGAAATTTACCCCAGGATATGGGCTAAAGTCACTTAGGGCTAAGTTACATAGCAAATCTTGAGCAAATGTATGGCATGCAACATTAGACCCAAATTCTTGCTCTAGTGGCAGCCAGTGCAGCTGTTTTCGGCTAATAGTCATAAATTACTTTCATGGTAAACAATACTGCAGTACAAATTCATTTAAGGCATTCAGGCGGTTGGTACGTATATAATGTATAAAACAGTTTGAAAACTTACTTATCTAGGATACAGGAAACAAGAAGGCTCTCTACTTCACTGACATCAATGTTCAATTCCTGTAACACAGAAAAATAACATTAAATGCTAAATGCATGTATTTACACTCGATCCTATCCATAGATTTCACAAGATATTTAATACAAGTTTTTTTTACATGGTTTAATCCTGTTAAAGGATTTGATAATACCAACTCGCTGTAATGCAACATACTGCATATATTATTCATCAGATTAAGATAATTATTAATATATATGCACTGTACATCTTTAGGCAATGGCCTTCAAAGCTTCCTATCATACTGTTGGTACCTGATGAAAGGGTCTCGGACCAACAGGGAAGTTTCACAAAATTAAACTTCAATTGAATTCCCGCCTAAATTGATTTGATGACAGAAATCTTACCTTGGAAATAAAGGGTATATGAATACGTGTGTACGGTCGTATCAGCTTGATTAGCACTTGTGTTCGTATGTTTCTCAAGAGATCTGAAAGCAATGATGAAAACAATGCAAAACATTACTTCCCAAGCTTAGAAATATTAGTTGCAAATGGTTTCCAACAAAATTCTGCAATAATAGGAACTATTTTCGCACCACAAAATGGGCATGGTTTCAGTCAGGCAGCAAGCTACCTCTGGTCATGTGGCGCGCTTTAACCAATGACGCTGTTACTTCATGACACTTCGGCCAATCATGGGTTTACATGTACTTGTACTTCGGTTCTGCACCTTTTCTCTTCTTCCAGGTGTCTCTGAGAATTCTTCCTGCCAAGGGGTTTAAAATACTCCCTATTCAACATACAGACAACGTTCAGCTCTTTGTGATTTAAATACTAATACAAGGATAAATAACATGCTATTATACTGGTAACACTTTCTTGTTTCCAGTATAGTGGGGGACTGTGCCTTGACTGGAGTCTGATGAGGCTCCAATTTTTTTAACGTTAAAGTTTGCTTCATTTGTACTGGAACGTACCTTCAATGTGTTCTCTTATGAATGGATCTTCCATAATGTTTCTTCGGTTTCGTTTCAATATCGTTTCAAACTCGTTGATATCGTTATTTTGGTAGGCACTGAAAACCAACACAAAACAGGCTACAGGTCAAGCACCAAAGACCACAGATGCTGTGTGCTCCACGAGCAACCACAACCACAAGGTGATGTAATAATCATTACAACAAACCGTACTTGAAATTCTTTCAGATTTCAATGAAGACCAATATGAAGAGAAATACACAAACAAGAACAAGAAATACAATGCAGGGAGAGATATAAAGCTTAGAGCATGTCATTTCTCTTAACATTGAGATGATAGAACAATGGATCTTCCTTTCACACAGAAAAATCTACATATGCGCTACAGATATCTAAACTACATATAAGTACCTGTTGCAAGTTTTATATAAGTACCAGTGGCATGTTTCACATAAGCAAACTAATGATTGCAATGTGAGTTTATGATAAATATTCTTCATAAATCATTAACTGCTGACTGATAGGTATATAGTGTCTTGTAAAAAGCGTCATTATTAAAGTGAAGACTATGAAAACACAACTGATTATCCTTAGTCACTTTACATCTTTGCAAGACCCATACTATGGACATACAAACCTGACAAGGTTGGTCATGGCCAAGATCTCTGGGTCATTTTTGTAGGGTTTCGCCTCCTGGGAGTCGAAGGGATTAATGCCCGATTTCATGAGCATGTTTGCCAGAACCAAGTACTTCAGACACGTTGTTCTCCTGATAAACACAAAACATATTTTATTTTCACAAAATCTGGCAAACCAAAGACTGAACCTGTTCATACTGATAGTGCAATAGAGGTACATAGTATTATTAAAGTGAGAATGGACATATTTGTACAGCACTCCAAATTTTTTAGAGAAGTGCAGCACATACCAGTACTATCATAGGACTTATTCTTATTCTATCAAGTTCAAGAGCTTCCGGTCCACCTTTATCAAACAAAGGGAAAACATATAGAAAACAAAAGGAAACAATGCACACATGTTACATTCTGGGCAGACAGTAGTCCAACACCAACCTGGGACTTCCTGATTCATCATAGTTTTTGAAGGCCTCAAAGAAGTCTGTGTGTGCTTTCTCGTATTCTCCTTCTCGAAGATGCATTTTCCCTCCACATTCTTATAAAAGTAGAAAATATTTTTGTTTTAATTACACATACAGTTTATTTGGGAACATATTCAATATTTCACAGTATCACTTGGCAGAACATACTGCTCTGTATAGTTCCTCACTGAGAATAGAGCAAAACGCTTCCGCATTGTAATTACAATGTTTATACTACTTTTTCTTAATATGTTACGATTTTATTTCGTAGTTCATATTTATACCCTAGTTAAAATATAAAGGACTAGGTATAAATGTATATTGTTGCTGAAATCTGTACATATATACAAACTGTATACAAATGTACAGAGTTCCTGAATCTTTTAAACTAATGGCAAGATGTACAGTGGTCCCTCTATTTTACACCCCTTTATTTAAGACCACCTTATAAGACCACCTAGTTTGGTCCCAAAATACAATTTTGTGTACTACTGAACCTTTATTCTCAGACCACCTGCAATATAAGACCACATTTTCAAGGTCCCATGGGTGGTCTTAAAATAGAGGGACCACTGTACTGACAGTCACACAATTCACTTTTTAGCACATTGTAAATTATTCAGCCAGACTTTTATCAACTGCATGAGCTGGTACATACATTAACCATGTTAACTTGGTATATATTTCAATGACAGTACATCTAATTCTACTCACCTCGAATAACTCCCATGATAAGGGGATGAGGTATGGCTGACTTAATGTGTAGTGACTGTTCATATAACGCCTGGAACATAAAATGTAAAACACTCTGATTCCAGCAGTTCTAGTGTTATTATGTGCATAATCAATATTAAAAATTTCAACTCCCTTTCCATATTTACTGTTTCTGATTTACTGAACATTTTCTCATTCTGTATCGTATTACCAATAACACGCAAGGTATCTTTGAGTGTGATAGTTTTTTGGCTTGATAGAAGCCCACCGTCTACAAAGTACGTACTTGGATATGCTGCTGACTTTACAGAAATTTTAGTTTTGAAGTACAGGTATTCTCATAGTAGATCTTTAATTATTTACATACCACAGGTTTTCAAACTGTCCATGGGTTGACTATTATCAGCATGATCCAAAAGAACCTATTTTTAGCTCAAGATCAGCTTTGCATTCTTTATAACCATCACAACTAAGTAACTACATGTATACGTACCTTGAGCTTTTTGTTGTTTTTCTGAGCAGTGTACATTTGTATTTCTAGAGCATAAATCTCTAGCAACTGTGTGCCCTTCTTCAAATCATCTTCACCTTCTTCTGTCTGAAAGCAATGAATATGACACATGACTAATCTACTGGGAAAATGTATCTGGATTTTCATGAATATTTATGCTTATATTAAGAGAAGGAACATGGGATTATAGAATAAGTATTGTAAATCGGAAAATGTCCAAAGGAATTGTTTTTGAACTTCACAAATGATTGCAATGTGTGATGAGAGATTAGAGGTAGTGATTGTGGATTGAATTTTCTTTGTCTCCCAATTTTGTAACATTATTTTTTTACGCTAGGGGTTTATTTTCTTTGTTATACACTTTACACCCACACACATATATATATCTTCAGTCTCCAGACCAACGTCACTGGCCAAAAAAATTTCCTGTCATTAATGTAGCACCCGCCTACTACATTGTACTATGTAGCTAAATTTTCATGCCATGCAAATATTATGATCTACAGTTTGACACAATAGGCAACAATATTTCTTCCATATTTGACCAGGTTTAACACAGTAATGGTTGCGATAGGTAGGATGTCGTACTTAAGTCTTATGTTCTGAACTAATTCAGATTCTTAGACAATCACATTGTTTTAGTATGAGGACTTAGTCAAAACTTAGCTAAAAGTATTTTCAAGAACTCCAGCCCTCATAATTCTTTCTCTAGAACTGACCTGACATGACTGGTGCAACTGCTTCAATATTCGCTGCAACTTTGTCCATTCCTCACGGTCAAAGTACAGCTTGCCGAGCTTAGTGTTTGTCTTAAACCATAAACGGTCATTTTTGGCTTCTTTCAAAGCATCTAGTGTTGTCTCGTAGAAGTTCTGCAAAAGTTCCATCTGAGAGAAGAAAACAGATAACTGTAAAGTGCAGGAATATTGTAGAGTGAACTATCAGCAGGTACCAGTACAAACGTACTATGAGAGCTAAGCCGCGTTAGTTGAATCACAACATGAATAGCCGCCCAAAGCTATTTCTCAATACTGCTTAAATATTTACCAGATATCTTTATTTATGGTTACACAAAAATATTTTACACACATTTTGGCTTTCTTGATGGACATTAAAAGCCAGGGTGTTTGTAACCACTCACACAGATAAGAGGTAAATAGCTACTGAAGACTAAGGAAGAAATCACAAACTGCTGGAGGACTAACATTTTTGGAAGTGGATATGTAGTCAAGGATCGAGTTGATAGACTTTTCTGAATAGTTCCTTGTCACGGCACTCTTGATGTAGGTCAGCAGCTGTTTGTAGCGATTCATCATTTCTTCATATTTACTCTGGAACAAACAGTATTTTAGGTGTAGATATTATATAATACAAAGTAAAAACACAAAGTACAAAACACCTACAGTTAGATTGTTACAAAGTGGATAAGCACTTCTTTGTCTGATTATCTGTAAGGAATAACATGACATATACAAATGTATAACTAACATAACTAAAGCACTTGAAGTTGAACATACAATTGTACGGAATTTTTTGACAATACTAAAAGTTAATTCTAAACCAGCAATAATAATTACATTATTAAATGTACTATATACTAGATAAAGTAGGAAATAATTGCATAAATTGACATGGTCAATAGAAGGTTTGGCAAACAATTATGAAATGCCACAATACATATAGTACATATAGCAGAGTGCTAACCACTTTAAAGTTGATTTTGATCATTTGCTTCAACGCTTTAAACCCCCATTCTCCTTTATCTTTGCCTTCCAACTCCAAAACCTGAAAAAAAGAAATGGAGAGGTTAAGAAAATTTCCAACAGATGACCTACCGGTATGTGCATCAGCTATAAGAAAAAAGTGAATATATTTTTGTCATTTTAAAAACAAAGTCCCAACTACAAAGGTTAGCAACTTAGTAAACCACTCTGTAGACAGTACAAAATACTTTTCAAAGGACAAGTGACTACTGGCAGCACATCATGAAAATATCAGCAGAAGTAGTAGACATCGTGTGTGCTCTATTCTTTCCAAATATATCATGACCATGCCCAACATCTTTGTTAGCCTAAATGTGACAGTTTCCAAGTTCCTTCTTCAGAATGATTTGCTCGTTCCAAAGGATTATTTCCAGTCTGTTACCTTCTGAAAGCTTTCTAAGGCAGCCCTAGGGTCATCTTCTTTGAGTGCCTTGGAGTTGTAATATTGGTTTTCCAGATCAACATCTGGCTCAAGATCGCTGTCTTCAGAATATTCCTGCAAATGAACCAATATATAAAGATGTGTTTAATAGTCTTATATATTAAGCATAATAAACAATACTACCTGGAGTCAAATAGTCTGGAATATCTTGCATCAGCAAATCGCTAACTTATTGCAGATGCCACATACAAACTGCAGAGTACTGGTAGATATTTGTAGGATTACTTGTACTTGTCATCAGAACCAGACGCTGAAGTCAATGAAGACCTTTTCACAGCCAAGAAAACATGCGACAAATATTCTAGTTCCAGCTTGGCCCACTAGACCTCAACTCTCCATTTGTTTATACCGACTGTATGTCCCTTTGGCGACTCAATCCCCAGATGGGTATTTCAGAGTATCAATAGCAGGCTGTCTCATTGTATGTCCTATACCTTCCAACCCATGGCCACCTATTTTTTCTTAGGTCAACGGGGTTGAAGGGGCCAACACACAGTGAACCAACTGCCTCCCAACTTGTTGTGCTTTAAGTGTACGCAGTGTATGTTAGGCAGCCTACTTGACTCAGGGTACATTTAACTGCTTCCCCAGTCATTTATGATGTAACACAACAACTACATGTACTATCCAAAGCCAGGCTTGTAATATAATGTCCCAACCCTGGACAGAGGACTTGGGGGGGGGGGGGGATGCCATATATAAACCAGTTTTTCCGCTTTTCTGTTGGCCTGGGTGGGGTTAAAACCACAAACATTCAACAGAAAAGGTAGGACCTCTACCACTGAGCTCAGCCGATAGCCATGGAGGACCCTTTTCTTTCGCCTCTCCACCAGCATATTACTGTAAACTCATTAATGTTTGTGGGGCTTAATGTTTGCGTTTTTGAAACAAAACAATGTTCGCAGGGATGAATACTGCAGTTAGCTCATGTCTTGCTAATTATGTAGGTACATGAATTATGTTTGTGGGTATTTATCTTTACGATTTAAAGATGGTCGCGAAAATTGCCCAATAAACCCCTTGCAAACACAACTGAATTTACAGTATACAATTTAGTAAATAGGAACTCAGGGCTATACCCCCCCCCCCCCCCGCACTTTTGAAGAAAATAAAAAAATTATAATGATACGGGGTGGTTAAAAAAAACAAAAAGGACACGACCACACACCAAAGAACCGAAATTTTGGGGGTTTTTTTTTATCGG
>JAAUYG010122010.1_pt1 | contig 10325 bp, 10 predicted proteins | sample 7278091 | NCBI WGS metagenome assembly JAAUYG01 (sample SAMN14350201, study PRJNA611818) | marine sediment metagenome | isolation source: surface marine sediment (0.6m) | place: French Polynesia: Moorea | collected 2018-08
AACAAGAAGAAGAAGAACAACAAGGAGCAGAAAAAGAAGAAGACGAAGAAGAAGAAGAAGAAGAAGAAGAAGAAGAAGAAGAAGAAGAAGAAGAAGAAGAAGAAGAAGAAGAAGATACCTTTATGCTCTTATTTTTAACTCGATGTTTTGGAGTCTCGTAAGTTCTCATTTGGTTTCACGGTACGGTTTTCCGGTTAATGATCAACGATGCCGCTCCCAATTCAGGGCTTATTTCAGGTATTCTTTGATAGATTTCCGTCTTCGAATTTGCTCATTCGTGCTGAATTTTTCATTTTGAGTTGCGATTCTACTTATTGCATTCTTTTGTAGGCCTAATTGTTTTGGGATCAAAAAAGCATGGTTCATTATGTTCATCTACAATGTCAAAATAGGCTCCTACCTATAACCTAGTACCTGCCTACGCGTAGGCTACGGCTACTCTACGCATTGACGTACGCATGATTTAGCAATAGCAGTTCATGACTTTAGTGCTAGCATGCTAAACATGACTAACACCAACTGACTGTCTACCTTGTACTACCCATCGATCATAAAGGGTCGTTCACGGCTACTAGTACATGCTATTGCTAGACCCAAATTCCTGTGCATGTTGGCTATGGCCTATGTATTCTAGGCCTACCACAGAAACAGTAAACAAGTCAACAGGGCTGCGTTCACACCAGCTAACGTTTGGTCAAGCATTTACTTCATTTGCTCGGCTGAACGACCGTTTAGTACACTACTAACTTACAGTTTAAACGTTTGCTAAACCACTGTAAATGGAACCAAATGATAAATTGTAGCACTTACTAACGGCTAAGCTAGCCGTGAACGACCCTTTATGACCGATAGCTCAATTAAAGGTAGTATAAGGTAGACAGTCACTTGGGGCTAACGGCTAAACCTGCTATAGCGAACAAAGATGGCATCCCCCATAAGTCTTTTTCATATCACAAAAGTACCCAATATATTGCCCATGGCATGGCTATAAACAGATAAAGCAGTATCGGAAGATATTGCTAAAACGGAACCGTTTGCTAAATGATGGTCGTTCAGCGAGGGGACCGTTTGCTGTTGCAAACAGAAAACAAAATGTTTTCTGGTCTGGTCTGAACGCAGCACAGAAGAGCTGAGATCAAGTGAACAGAAGCAGCAGAACCTGAAACAAAATGACTTGCATGCCTTGCAAAAATCTCTCCGAACTCACCATTGTAATTTCGAATAAATTAAAACTCAAACACTTTAACTAAAACAGGGCTCGCCAGTTTGGCAAGGGTGAAGTGATCTTTTGTCAGTTGTCTTAAATTTAATGTTGGTAACCTGGCAACTTGTTTTTAATTATTACATGTCACTTATGATTTACAGTCAATTCAGTAGCATTACCATTACTGATTACCAGTATGTCACTGGTAATATTACTAGTGTGATTACAAGATCACTGGCATTAACAACACTTCCATTCCATAAATCGGTTCTCCATCTTACTTCTACATTTACAATGGGTGTGGCGAATCTGCACCCTGAGACCCTAAAGTTACGTGGACGACCCACCATAATAAATGTGTTCAGAATCAGATGTTTCAAAATATGTCTTGATAACAACAAAACAAAAAAGTAGTTTGAAACTAAAATAGATTCTCCAGTTAATACTGCTTCAAACTTCTTTACTAACTGTGACACATGGTGAGATGAGCCAAACTTTTAAGTTTATTTAGTGCATTTGATGTCTCTTATCAAGCAAGGGGCTGCTGAACCGATGCAGGTGGATGCTGCATTGGAGGAGAATGAGAACGTAGAGGAGGAGCATCATATGGTAGAACAGACTAATCTGGTTGGTATAGTATGATATTATACTTTATATGTAAAGTTTACAAACATAATGCCTTTCATACATGTGAATTGTCTGTTGTGAAATTTACCAGTATTACTTGATCTCTTTGATCGAATACCTTTACTGTTTTCATAACTGCATTGATTAGTTAAAGGGACTATTGCTTGGAACATAAAAAATTGAATGTAGCATACACATTTATTGCAATAAAAATGATAGTTTAGGTAGAAAAGATACAGGACAAAAATAGCTATTCTTTGAAGGTATAAACCTGGTATATAGTACACTGTTACATGTCCACACCACTGGTAATTAATACTATACTGCATTAATACTGGGATAAGCCAGCATACATAAAGCCTCCTGCTATCCACATGATCCAGGATATTGACTTTGGCTTAATGCTTGGCTGATCCCTTGATACATGTTATATTGTACTCTACATGCTCTAGACTGTGTCCTTTAAGAGAGGGACTACTTTATATCTGTTCTTGTATACATTTATTGTATAAAGAATTGCAAAGTTGATGTGCAATATCTTCAGGACCTGGAGGCGTACGCTGCCAGCTACAAAGGCCTAGCCAAGCTGTATCGGCTGATGTATGTTGCTGACCACTGTCCTCCGCTGAAGATCGATGCCCTGCGAATGGCTCTGACATCGGTTATGACAACGTACAACACTAACATGTATCAGCAGATACATAGAAAGTTGCAAGATGCCATTACCAGGTTTGTGGCTTACGATCAATATCTGTCCAGTCGCGTGTCCACCTGCTTATTACCTGTACATGTGTATATTAAGCATACAAATATTTTTGGTCTCTCCTAAACATGTTTCCAGCTGCGTGCTACCTTCCCTGCCACATACACACCCAATACCTGTGGTGACCATTTGAATATCGTGGGACCCAAATATTATACCGGTAACTCTTTTTCTTTGAATGAAAAGAAAGTGAGGGTCAAACCTGTTGCATGACACAATTCTACCTCAAATATCCTACCGTAAATAAAATAATTATTATTGGAAATCAGTTTCCACTGTTATTTTGCATTGTGAAAGTTGGTCTAAAGTTCACCTGCTGAAGTTTTGTGAGTCTTGACCTGCAAAAGAAGCTGCCTGCTATTAAAGTTGCATTGTGAAATGTCTGCCTGATCTCTAGAATTTCACTCTCTCTTTGCAGTCAGTCCATATTACCAGATGCTATCGCTGGCGTTGTGCACAATGCTCCAGCCCTCGACACACAGTGGATAGAGACCACATCAAAGAAAGCTGCTTTAAAACTGGAAAAACTGGATACAGACTTGAAGAATTACAAAAGCAACTCCATCAAGGAAAGTATTCGGTAAGCCATTGATTATAACATTAATGAGTAACCAATTGAGTGTGTGGCTGTACATTGTACAGTTCATAATAAATGCAAAGAATTAAAAATACAGAATTTTGAAAATTTGTGTTGTAAAAATCAATAAAATTGCCTGGCTGTTGACCCATCAGTGCAAGGTTTGATGGAATTTTGAATAATTGCATGCTTCATCATATTATGAGATAGGATAGGATGGTTATTTTTGCTTTTTGCTTAAGTCCTAACAAGTTGTACAATTACACGTATACATAACGTGAACAAGGTGTTTGTCATCCAGATAACATTGCTGGTAACCAGCTGGAAGTCTTACAGGTGTTTGAAACACATACTCCAGTTGGTAGTACCAGTTGGCTATCTCAATATCTTGGACTCAAAGTCCATACAGTAAATATATTCTCATAGTTTCCTTGAGATATGATTATCTTTTAAATGTTCATTTCCTAATAAATGAGGGAAAAGACAAACATTATAGTAATAAGTGATAAAATGTTTTGTATTTTTTGTGGAGCTGGGAAATATATTTGTGGTTTACAGAGGAATTAATAGGAACGTTTTTAGTTTTGCCTATTAAGCCATTGCCACTGGATTGTGTGTGGGTTTTTTTCCCGTTTTTTTTTTTCCTTTCTTTTAAGTAATCTAAACTGTTCTGTTTGTTCTTGTTGCCAGTCGGGGCCATGACGATCTCGGGGATCATTATTTGGACTGCGGAGACCTTAGCAATGCACTGAAATGCTATTCACGTGCTCGTGATTACTGCACCAGTGCTAAACATGTTGTAAACATGTGTCTGAACGTCATTAAGGTAAATTTTCAGGAAAACCGCCTGACTTATGTCTGGTAGTTTCAAGTCAGTTATACAGTCTATTACCAGTAAGTTAAGTTTAATGCCAATATATGGCTGTTTAACATAGGACATTTCAGCCTTTGGAAATTACCGGTAAGAGCTCTTTATCACATGTATCGTGTACTGATGTAGTCCTTGCCAATTAGGGAGTTTTGGGACAAAGTTTTTGTCCCAAAGATTTTGTTGTTTCTTCCAAAACCTGTGTACTCAAGTTAATGCTGCATACTTGTGTTTGTAAGGTATCACCATAGAGATCTTTGTGTTAGTGTTAATTATGTTGCTCGTGTTTGAACTGAGTTTGTCCTTGTCATTGTATCACTTGCATCACTTGTTTTCTGCTAGGTCAGCGTATATCTTCAAAACTGGTCACATGTCATTAGTTACGTCAATAAAGCAGAGAGCACACCACACGGTTCCGAGGTATGTAATTCTACTTCATGCCTGTGTAGAAAAAATAAAACTACAAGTCCAGAAAAAGGACATCAGCATGAAGAACTCCCAAATTCTCCCAAATTTCCTGTTAATTCCTGTTAATAGCAAGTCTTCATCATATGCAGATTGAAATATTTTGTGTGTTAGGCTGATAACTTCTGAACAGGAGCATGGATGGTTTGTTGCATAAAGTGAGGTTTTATTAAAACTGGGAGTTTTGTAGTATCAGAAAAAAATTATACCATTGGGTACTCATTGAGTTAACATCAGAGTTGTGTAGTATTTGACCTTGATTTGGGCTTTCTCCTTAAATGTTTCTAACATGTGATTTCATTGTTTGATCCAGCATTCAGCAAAGAATGGGGAGCAAGGCGTCATCACAAAGTTAAAATGTGCGGCCGGATTAGCAGAACTTGCCACCAAAAAATACAAATCAGCCGCACGCTATTTTCTCCAAGCCAACTTTGACCACTGTGATTTTGCAGAGGTAAAGAATTCACTCATATCAACTGCATTCTTGTGCTCATGAACATGATTGCGCCTTTCTGGGTTTCAAGTCAAGGGGTTGTAAGCTTGATCAACTTCATAATACCGTAGTGAGAAACAATAACTGGTATTAGAGATAATCTGGTTTGATGATCATTATAATAGCTTTAAATAATATGTAATAACATAAATATAATATGTGCCTTTAATAATGATCAATATTGCAGGGATGTTTGTTCATACACAAGTTTATAGAGTTTTAGCTTAAAATTTAGTACTCTGGGATATTTATACAGTGTCCTGGTGTTTTTTTTTTGTTTTTTTTTTGCTTTTGTTTGCCTTGGGACCTCCATCAAAATCATTTGGGGGTCATTTGGTGCATTTGTTTGAAAAGCCACCTCTAACTCTGAAACTATTTTGTCAGCATAGAACAAAATGGATGATGAAAATATCAAAACATCTGTAAAGTAGGTGAAAGTGTAAGGCAGATTGCGTAGTTTATTTCCAAAAGAAGAAACTGTAAAAGAAAAAAAATGCGTTGTTTGACATCTGATAACAATTACAATGCAATGGATGCCATACATGTTCATGTTATATGCATGTATGCTTTGCGTTGATACGTAAATCTATTTTCCAGATGCTATCTCCAAACAATGTGACGACATATGGTGCACTGTGTGCGCTGGCCTCGTTTGACAGACAGGAGCTCCAGCGACATGTAATATCCAGCAGGTTAGTGATCACAGTATGCAGCTAATTGTTATCTCTGAAATTCAGTAGAAGACCCATGTGCAGTTATTTATAAAGTCGCACTCAGACTAGTGGGTGCTACATTCGAAAGTCTTAAGATATCCATAGAAACACCATTAATAGAGATAACCTTAATGTTACGACCATTTGGAGATCATACAAGGGAAAGCAAAATCCATTGATACAATAACATACTTTTTTCAAGGTTGAGAACTTCAAGTAAAATTGACTTAACAACTTTAATCTAAATTCCTGCATTCTAGGATTCCTCTACATAATTACTATAATAAGTAGCCATCAATAAAGATACATTTATAAATTTTGGGTTCAATTGTACCCATCAGTTTCACTCTAAACCAGGCTTGATATTAAATCGGATATACCTGGTTAACATGAGATTACATGATTGTTTTCCGTTCCAGTTCCTTCAAGTTATTCCTAGAACTAGAGCCTCAGCTGCGTGACATATTACACCAGTTTTATGACTCAAAGTACGCCTCGTGTCTGAAGCTGTTAGAAGAAATTAAGGTCAGTTCATTGTAGATTTGCACCCGGTTGTGTGGTCACTACATTATAGCCTTATGCTAATTACGTAGACAAAAAAGAATTAAACAGTGCAATTTTAGGTATATTGCAGCTGGGGACTGGTGGCATTTGGTTGCACAGTGTTTAAAAGTTTTAGGCAGTTAGTTTCAGATTAATGGTAAAACTCACCATTGTTTGTCAGTTTAATATAAACCTTTAAAAGGTCCAGCATTTCAAAAGCTTAGGAAACTAAACCTGTGCCTGGAAATGTATGCACTTCAAGACTTGAGCATATAGAATAAGTTAATTAAACGTACCTATTCATTATTCCATGCATCAAAGACTGGTAGACTTGTTAAGGCTATTACCAGAGAGAATTGTTCATTGGACCTAGTCTTGAAAAGCAACCCATCCACTGTGTGTAAAAAGCTTAAAGTTGCTGGTCTGTTCAGTTAAAACTGAAATGCAATTTCTGTCATCAGAGACAGTGAGGTCTCTGGTTTTACTGTAGCAGATTTAGCGCTGTGATCAGGACAAAGTCCTGTATATTGGTTTGTCTTTCTGCTGTTGTAGGATAGTTTACTGCTGGACATGTACCTGGCACCCCACATCTCAACCTTGTACACACAGATTAGGAACAGAGCATTATGTCAGGTAAGTGGTATTCTTGGTACTACTTAGATGTAAGAGATTGCACCAAAGATTGGTTTTGTGAAACAAACTCTAGCTTCAATAGTAGTACATGTAATCACTTTATATGATCAGGCCTTTCCTCGCCCTGAAAGTGAGGGAAAAAATAATTTAATAAACTTGGGCCCTTATTACATATATATGGATTTAGCCGTCGGTTCAAAACAATGTATGCATTTTCCAAGAAACCAGTCTTGTTGATATTTCAGTATTCGTGGTGTTTGGATAATTTACATGAGAAGTATATTGGTGATTCTTTGAGCTGACAAGTCCATGTTGCTCAAGATCTTAAAATATCAGAAAGCCATTGGAGAAACCCCAGTTCTGCACAGGCATTCGCTTTGCGATGGCTGTTAAAGGTGGTTTTGACCTACTACCAGTTTTTGATGTTTTTTAGGACCTCTTCACAGAAATATTGACAATGGCATTTTGTGGTCTTTTTTTTTTTTTGAACTTTGTTCAGTTATTGCATATGCTATTTCTTTCTAAATTCTAGCAATGGCTCTATCTCTTTCAATGCTCTTTATCTCTTTGCAGTACTTTGGTCCTTACATGTCCGCAGACATGCACAAAATGTGCGAGGCATTTAACACGACTGTCACGGGACTAGAAGATGAGTTGATGCAGTTGATTTTGGATGGTCAGATCAACGCTCGCATCGACTCGCACAACAAGGTCTGTAAGGCTTGCTTTACCTCATCGGAAATGCTAACATTTTCCATTCTGAGGTAGAATATCCCCCCTAACAATGGAGGCTCCTGGCTTGTGAAAGTCCAAATGGATGCACCCAGCAATCTTTGTGGGTTTTTTTGCGATATGCATCAACTTCTGAGCTATGGTTACCTAACTAATGTGTCCAAAGTTACTAAATCAAGTGGCATGGCCCATATAGAGTGTGAATGGTAGATTCATTCTACTGTCCATCTACATGACTTGTGCATCTGTAGTGCGAGTAGGCAAGCAGGAATATTGCCTGTATGTTGCCTTCAGTTAGTTGGCTGTGACTTCATAATCTGTCACTGATTGTGAAAAATATGTCTGGATTGTCCATGTCCTATCCAGGAGAAAGCAAATATGCAGTCGGCTTGTTAATTTGTAGTGTTTAGTTCCAGGAAATTGTTGCATGGGATGAATGGGAAGACATGTTTCAGGAGTAATGAGAGTAGTATTGGATTTAATACCTGGTATTTGTGTTCGGTCAATTGACAAATAAATTCCACTTGTGTATGCAGGTATGATAGATCCTCCTGTTGCATTCATTACATTCCTCATAGCTCGGCTGTCTGATCTCTTGATTGGCATACATGCCTCTACTTTGCTTGCAGATCTTGTATGCCAAAGACATTGACCAGCGAAGTCACACATTCGAACGATCGCTGTTGATGGGGAAGGAATATCAAAGACGAACAAAGGTAATGCTCAACCATTTGGGTCAGGTAGCGATCCAAGGAAGGGCAGTGTAGTCTTTGCTAGATGCCAGAACATAATATCCCAGTGGAAAAGTAACCTGAAGATGACCATAAAGATTATTAAATGACCTTGGAAATGATCTGTTTTATGCGCAAGGTGAATTTTAAGCATCATCCAAATGTTCTCCCAGTCTAGGCTGAAGGTGGATTATAGGCCACGGCACTAATCGAGTTACGTTGTACTACAGTGACCTCTAGAGTTAACCGCACCCATATTCAAGGACATTTTGGTCTTTATTCTGAGGCGGTCTTAATTCCCGGAGTGGTCTTCGGCCTGTGTTTCACTGTAGATGGAATTGGCTACGTCTATCGCTTTAGTTCACTTTACATTCTAATTCTCCCTACATATGTAAATTTTGATCTCCATAATAACTTTGTATGAAATATGTTCTGTTGTTGGTGGAGTTTCATATACGTGGATGAGATCAAATACGATCATAGCAATTTTAATGTCCACTAAATATGCATCTTTTGTCATCTGTCAGGCTTTGATACTGCGATCAGCAATGCTCAAAAACCAGCTTCACATCAAGGTGAGTATTCTCATAGCTATGGCTCTTGACAGTTATACTTAAGTAACTTTGACTGACATCTAAATTGCTGCCTGTTGATGCCCAGAAAGTCATGTCTCCTAAGTACATAGTACAGTGGTGGACTGAACCTGGAATTATTGAAGTTGTCAGTTTCGAATATTTACGAACTCTGAGCCTATTCTCTACATGTATTTTTGTGCACTCACATTTTTATATGAGTCGAGTACATGTTAATATTAAAACTACAGGACGCCATGTATGAGTGCTCGTTGAAATTACACCGATTAAATAGAACCAGAGCAACCCTGGATATAAAGACCACCATTGGGAGCAATCAAAAAGTGGTTTTTACACACTGGCAGGTTCAAAGGTATGGAAGTATACATATTGCAAAGTGAGATATTACATGAGTTTTTGCTTCGCGCTGTTACAGAGTCCTCCCAGAGAAGGTGGCCAGGGCGGCGAAATGTCACTGGTCCCAGGAAATGCAGCGTCAGCTAGAAACTGAGACCTTCCCACCACCTCCTACTACCCCCACAGTGCTAAAGAGCCACGCTAGCCGCTGCGTTCTCCGGGTGTGGTTACTATGGAAACATGATACCCAGGCAGCCATCACTGTAATATGATACCACTGCTACAGTCATGTGTTTCGACGTCATACTGTGAGATTTTCTGTGTTCCAGGGATGTTGCGATCTTTGATGCCAACTTGCTGCTGCAGCTTTGTCCAAGCTTGAGGGCCCAGCTAAAAATAATTACCACCCACTAAAAGCACCAATGGTCGTTTGGCAGACAATCCATAGTCACTGGAGCATTACTAGCTTACAGAAACGAACTACCCATTGCCGGTTTATGGGTTTCATTTCACTGGTGGGATTTTCCGTATGGCCGTTCGGTGACATAATTATCCTACTGCACTCTATTCCTTTGTATACATGTACATAACAGCAGATCTGTGTTTGTAATTAAAGCTGATGTATATGAACAATTATCACTGTGTTTGCGAGTTTCCTTTCACGTTTCTCTGGTATCTGTCTAGCTAGGGCTATCCCATTAAAAAGTAGGGGGGTGGGTAGACCTGAAACATGTTCAACCTCTCCTTGTGACATATTTCAGTTAGTTTTAATTCCCCCACCACATATTTCAAATCTTCTCACTATACACAAATGTACGGTGATGCATTGTTCTGCTCCTCCTACAAGGTATTATAATTCTTTTGGTCCCCCCTCCCCCAAAAGAAAAACATTTTCAGGTCCACCCCCCCTCCCCATACTTTTTAATGGGGTAGCCCTTAATATTCATCACCTAATTCGGTGTCAAACCATAACTCTCTGCCGTGGGCTCCAGTCCACGGACCCCTAGCCATCTGGAAACGAATGTACCGGCCAACCACCGGTCATGA
>JAAUYG010210293.1_pt1 | contig 10325 bp, 7 predicted proteins | sample 7278091 | NCBI WGS metagenome assembly JAAUYG01 (sample SAMN14350201, study PRJNA611818) | marine sediment metagenome | isolation source: surface marine sediment (0.6m) | place: French Polynesia: Moorea | collected 2018-08
ACCGATCGTATCCACCGGTCAAATGGTGCTGACCCATTACATTGCCCATGTCGTCATCGCCATGGGTTTCCTGGAAACCATTGGGAGGCTCTACAACCAGCCGTTGTCATTTGCCGTCGGTTGCGCCTGCCTTTATTTCGTCATTTCGGTTACCTTTTCCGTTATCTGGCAGGCGAAATTCAACAAAGGCCCCCTAGAAACCGTTATGCGCAAGATTTCAGGCTAATTTGAAATTGGAAGGAGATCGATATGAACTTGACCCAACGGATACTAGCAGCCCTGTCCCTGTTGACCCTCTGGCTGGCATTGGCCCCGATCACCGCCATGGCGGACGCCATCGATCGGACCTACTGGGACAAAGCCGTGGCAGTGGCCGCAAAGAACGAATGTCTGGCGCCCCGCAACATTGTCGAAACTGAAGAAGTATCCGCTGCCGACGGTAAACCGCTGGAACGCAACCTGACCCATCTCCAGGTGATCCAAAAGAGTGGGGCGACTCTGGATATCACGCTTGTATCCCGGGAAGAAAGCGGCGTGGACACCACCGAGAAATTCTACAAGCATTTTCTCGCCCATAAGGAGGAAACCCTGTCCGAGTTGAAAGAGGAAGGCTTGTTTGCAAAGAGTTCCCAGCGGCTGGTCAAGCTGACGGGCTTTGATCTCAAGGACAAGGTGGCCACGTATACCTTCGCGATCGATGTCGACGGGATTGCTTTCAGTGGCTTGGCCAGGATTTGCGCGATCAAGGGAGATGCCCTTTCGGCCACCGTCACCACGCCGAAAATGGAAGAAGATGGCGTCCTCATCAGCAACTATGAAGAAATCACGCACTACCAGCGAGAGGGCGGCCGATGGTATCCTGCTAAGGTCATTGAGACGATGGATATCAGAATGGGCGGCTTTTTCAATTCCTTCGAAGGCAAGGTCGAAGCGGAAACCATCCTTACGGATTACTTCTGCAATCAATGATATCGCCGCCGGAGCGCCTGTGGGGCTAGCGCCTTGAACCGCTGCGGTCTTCAGCGGCGCAGAGTGGCGGAACCGATTCGTCTACAAGACAAGGGGCCGGTAATGAGACCTGCCGTTCAAAAGAAAAGGCATTTGATCAAGGTGTTGCTTATTCACCCGCCGGTATGTGTCGTGTGCCTGCTTCTGCTGTCGGGATGTGCGTTGATGGGTGTCAACAGCGAACCTCAGTTGCCGTCTGACCTGCCCGCCACCTGGGCGGCGGAGGTTGAGATGGATCAGTTGCCGATTGCAGCGCACCTGTTGGACCTGGTCGACGAAAATCAATTGCGCGAGCTCGTCCAGGAAGCCCTGGCCAATAATCCGGATCTCAACGCCACGGCCCTGCGCCTCAAAGCGGCGGGATTTATGCTGAGTGAACCGCGTTCGCGCTTGCTGCCCCAGGTAAACGCGGGTTTCTCCAGGGGACGCGACAACCAGCAAGTGAATGCCAAAACCGGGAAAAAGGCTACGGCCAATTCCCATCGTCTGACCTTCGGCGTGGGCTGGGAAATCGACTTATGGGGAAAGCTGGCGGACGAATATGCGGCTTCCAATTACGCCGTGCTTGCTAAGAAGCATGATTACCAGCATGCCCGGGATGCCCTGGCGGTACGCGTCATCCAGGCCTGGATCGACCAGGTTGCCGTTCGGCGCTCACTCGCCATCTCAGCCGAGCGCGTGACGGTTTTACAACGCATCGAAACCGTTCTGGTCGAGCGATTCAAGGACGGCATCGGCAAGCTGGACGAGCTATCGACCGCCAGGAGCAGAACGGAGATCGCCAGAGCGGACCAGAGCTCGCAGGAAGCCGACTGGTTCCGGGCGGTTCGCGAGCTGGAAATCCTTTTAGGGCGATACCCCCGGGGCGAATTGCTGGCAGGTCGCCAGCTACCCGCCGTGGCACCGCCGCCTGTCGGCATTCCGGCCGCCACTTTGCTCAACCGTCCCGACATCCAGGCGGCCCTGGCGCGCGTCGCATCGGCACGCAACCTGTCGCGCGCCGCCCAAAAAGCATTGCTTCCGCAATTGCGGTTTTCGGGACAACTCTTCAAAACAGCCGCAAGCCTGGGCGACATCAATGGTGCCACAACCTACTGGAGCATGCTGGGGTCGTTGTTTCAACCCCTGTTCGAAGGCGGCAGGCTCATCGATGCGTCCAAGGCGCGGCGCACCGAAGCGGAAGCGGCCCTGATGGAATTGCATACAATCGTTCTACGGGCCCTGAAAGAAGTGGAGGATGCTTTCGACCAGGAGCGCCGGCTGACGACGCAGGCCCTCGCCCTCGAGGTCGCCGTGAAGGAGTCGCAGAAAAGCAGTCGCTATTATGAAGAGCGCTACCGGCAGGGACTCGACACGATCCAAAGCCTTCTGATTGCCAAAGAACAGGAGATGGCCGTGCGAATGCGGTGGAACGCCGTGCTGGCCGAGCGGTTGAACAACCGGATCGATTTGGCCCTGGGATTGGGCATCGGTGAGCCCCTGAGGATGCCATCGGGAGCAAGTGCGTCATGAATTTGAAGAACATCGTAAACGGTTTGCGGGCGCGATCACATATGAGACGACTGATGATCTTTTGGGGTGTGGCCACCGCATGCGCTCTGGTCACAATGGCCATTCTGACCATGCCGCCCGCACACAGCGAGGCGGTCCTGGACACCGACCCGCCGGTGACGGGTATGCCCGTGACCACACGCTGGTTTGAACCGGATGGCCACGCGGCGGTTATCCGGCTGCTCGGCGAGGTCGTACCGCTCTGGCAGACGGCGATCACGGCCCAGATCGACGGCCGGATCGTTTTCCTCTCCAAACGTTTGCAGGTCGGCAACATCGTTCGCAAGGGCGAATTGCTGGTGCAGATAGCCAAGCGCGATTTTGAGGCGCGCGTGGCCGAGGCGCACAGCCGCCTGGCTGCAGCCGAAGTCAGGTTGCTGCGGGAAGAGCGGGAATCATGGGAGGCGCGGAAGAACTGGAAGCAATCGGGTCTCGCCGGTGACCCGGAATCGCCCCTGGTCTTGCGTCAACCGCAGCTGGCAGCCGCCCGCGCCGAAGTCAAGGCTGCCCGGGCAGCCCTGGAGCATGCCGAAATGCTGCTGGGCTATACGGACATCTGCGCCCCTTTTGATGGCGTGATCATGCAACGCGGCGTCAACCCGGGGGAGACGCTCTTCGCCGGGAACGAAGTGGCCCGGCTCTACGGTATGGAAAGCGCGGAAGTCGGCGTCCACCTCAATGCCGCCCAATGGGCGCTGCTTCCCGAGGCGCTCCATGACACCGAAGTCAAACTGATCGATCCCCAGCAAAACGCATCCTGGCAGGCCCGTGTGATCCGTAAAAGCCGGCATTTAAGCCGGGACTCGCGCCTGCGCACGCTTTTCCTGCACGTCGAGCAGCCCTTGCGGCAAACCCCGCCCCTGCTTCCGGGAACATTTGTTCGCGCGGAATTAAGGGGTAAGGCGATCCCCGATCTGTTGTGCATCCCGGAGACGGCATTGACCAAGCAAGGGGTGGTCTGGTTCGTGGATCGGTCCGACCGGCTGCAGCCGCTTCGCTTGGAACCGGTCTTCTACGGAGAGGGCGTTGTCTATGTCGGCACACCCCAAACATTGGGGCGGCCGTTCAGGATCGCCATCGCACCCAATTCCAGTTTTACCGGCGGTATGGTTGTTCAGCCGATGGCCCCGAAGGGAGACAAATAACCGATGCATACACTATCGGCCTGGTTTATCCGCAATCCCGTGGCCGCCAACCTGCTGATGCTGCTGGTCCTGGTGGCAGGCTTTTTCACGATCCAAGCCATGCGGATCGAAGGGTTTCCGGCCTTGCCGCCAAGTTCGGTCACGATTGGTGCCATCTATCCCGGTGCAAGCGCGGAGCAGGTCGACCGTGGCGTCTCGCGCAAGATCGAGAAAGCCCTCGAGGGCATGCCGGGCATCAAAAAGATCGCCTCATTTTCGGAAGAAGGTCTTTCCACCGTCTGGGTCCAGAAAGCCAGTCGGTTCAGCATGGATCGTTTCCAGAACGAAATCAAAACCCGCGTGGATGCGATTGGCTCCTGGCCGCAGCAGGCGGATCGGCCGACGGTCACCCGGGATGAATTCAATGTGGAAGCACTGCTGGTCCAGGTCTATGGTGATACCGACCCGTATACCCTCCAGAAAGTGGCCCGCAACGTCAAGGAGGCGCTGCTGGCCCATCCCAAGATCACCAAACTGACGCCCTTTGGACTGCTGCCTTACGAAATTCGCATCGAAATCGATGCCGAGCGGCTGCGTTCCTTCGGTCTGACCCTCGATCAGGTCGCCCGGGCCATCGAGAACGCGTCCATGAACTACCGTACGGGCAGCATCGAGAGTGAAGCCGGCAAGGTCGTTATCCGCGCCGATCGGAAAGCATTCAATTACCAGGATTTTGCCGCCATCCCCGTTCGGACCCTGCCGGATGGGACCCGGCTGCTGATCAAGGACGTCGCCCACGTCATCGACGGTTTCGAAGATGAAAAACGCTTCGCCCGCTTTCAGCGGATGCCGTCCGTCGGGATGCTGGTATACACGAGCCCCAAGGGCCATCTGATCGAAGTCAGCGACGCCGCCCGCGAGGTTGTCGCGGGCCTTCAGCCCCAGTTGCCCGAAGGCCTTGAGGTGGCGATCTGGGGTGAAAGCAGCATTTACATGAAGGCCCGGCTTGCGCTGCTGGCGACCAACGCCTGGCAGGGGCTTCTGATCGTCTTTGTCTTGCTGGCGCTGTTTCTCAGCTTCAAACTGGCTTTCTGGGTGGCGATGGGAATTCCGATCTCCCTGGCCGGTGCACTGATCGTGATGGGGGATCGTTTTCTCGGCTACTCGCTCAACGACATCACGACCTTCGGCGTGATCATCGTGCTGGGCATCCTGGTGGATGACGCCATTGTCGTCGGTGAGAGTGTCTTCGACGCCCGCCGCAGAATCAAGGACCCGATCGCGGGCACCATCGAAGGGGTGCAGCGCGTGTCGACGGCCACGGTGTTCGGGTGTTTCACCACCGTGGCCGCCTTCTATCCGCTGCTTTTGGTCGACAACGTCATCGGCAAGATCTTCGCCAGTTTCTCCGTGGTGGTCATCGTAGCCGTGCTGATATCGATGTTGGAGAGCAAGCTGATTCTCCCGGCCCACCTGGCGGCCGTGCGCACCGATTCAGCGCCATCGGCCGGGCGGCTTTCCCACGGGTGGCGGATGATCCGGTCCGTCAGCACCGGCCTCATGGCAGGGCTGAACCAAAAGGTCTACCTGCCTGTCTTAAGGCGGGTCCTGCGCAACCGCTACGCGGCCCTGGCCGTCCTGGTGACCATCGCCGTGTGCGGGACCGCCATGATCTTCAACGGACGCGTGCGTACGGTTTTCTTCCCCGAAGTTCCCGGCCAGATCATCGTGGTCAAACTTCAGATGAAAAACGGCAGCCCCCTGAATCTGACCGTGGCCAATATCGCCGCCATCGAACAGGCCGCCAACGCCTTGAATGCCGAAATCCTGGCAGATGCCGAAAACGCTGAGCCACCGATTGCCCGGATCATGACGGCCCTGACAGGGCCTCATAATGCCGAGATCTATGCCGAACTGCAGCCGGAGAAATACCGCCGGCTCGAAACCATGGTGACGCTGGGACGCTGGCGCGAAAGGGTCGGCATACTGGAAGGCGTGGAAGAGTTGAGCTTCAGCGGGTCATTTGAGACCGGCGGCGGGTTCATCGTCGAATTGGGCGCCCGTGATGAGGCGGTGCTCGCAGACGCTGTCGAGCGCCTTACGGCCGCCCTGGACAGGATTGACGGCATCCACGACATTCGGGATGACCTCAGGCAGGGCAGCCCCCAAATTCGACTGCATTTAAAACCCGAGGCGCAGCACCTGGGGTTGACCACGGCCGAACTGGCCGGTCAGATCGGAAATGCCTTCGGCGGTCTCGAGGTCCAGCGAGTGCAAAGAGACGCGGACGAGGTCAAGGTCTATGTAAAATACAAAGCCCAACGACGTCGTCATATGCGCGATATCCTCGATACCCGCATCAAGACCGCGAAGGGGGATTGGCTGCCACTGACCCTCGTGGCCCGTATCGAGAGCGGATATGTTCCCGCCGCCTTCGTTCGCCAGAACGGACAACGCGTTGTCCAGGTCAGGGCGTCTCTGGACAAGAAGCTCATCAGTCCCGCCGAAGCGTTCGCGAGGATCCAGAAAAACATAGCGCCGGAGCTCAAGTCCCTTTTTCCGGGGCTGAGCATCAAGGGCGCCGGCGAGCTGGAAGAAATCGGTGCAATGCGCAAGGAAATGAAGCGGGCCTTGATCATGATCCTCCTCTTGATTTACGCGCTGCTGGCCGTACCGCTCAAGTCCTACTGGCAGCCGCTGGTGATCATGTCGGTGATCCCCTTCGGTTTTGTGGGCGCGGTCATCGGACACTGGATCTGCGGCTTTCCCCTCAGCGTGCTTTCCTTCTTCGGCATGCTGGCGGTCACGGGCGTGGTCGTGAACGACAGCCTTGTCCTGCTGACGCGTTTCAACCAGATTCGCAGCCAGGGCACATCCCTGCACGAATCCCTGATGTTGGCCGGCGGCAGCCGATTTCGTGCCATTTTTCTAACTACCGTCACCACCGTTTGCGGATTGATGCCATTATTGCTGGAAAACTCCGAACAGGCGCAGTACTTGATTCCCGCAGCGATTTCCCTCGCCTGGGGGGAGATGATTGCAACCCCCATTACCCTTCTGATCATACCGGCCCTAATGGCCGTCGCCAATGATGTCCGTAGGTTTTTCAAGCCGGCCAGAACGCCATTTCCCATCGGCAACGATGCGCAGACGAAATCATAGACCCGAAGACTTTCAGGCGGTAAATGATCGCCCTCACAACGGACCCAGATGATCATGGTGCATTCTTAGGGATCATTCCTTCCTGAAGAAAAGAGGAGTGGTATACGTGTCACGCCATCCATGCGCGCGTCGCGGCAGCCATCCTCCGGTGGTTTTCACTGGCGATGATGAAACCGTGTGACCTGGTGCGTGAAGGGTATCCACCGATCGAAGCTATCGGGATGCAAACATATTAAAAGTTATCTCGAAAAAGTCTTTTGCCCCCATATCTGCGTTGGGGCTCGTTTCAAAACCTCGAGATACCGATGTATTCCTCCGGTTCGGACCCACAAGCAATAATCGACCAGGAGGGGAATCCCACTCTGGCGGGGAAACTCGCGGCCGCCTGCGCGTCCCGGAAGTTTAGCGGAAGATCTAAAACCAGAATCCTGATTTTGAGATGGCTTCTATTGTTGTACCTGTTGGACCCTGATCGATCGAACGGGCCGTATCTAAGTTGCGGCTCTGCCGTTGAGGCGCTCTTTTTCATAGGCGCGGACAGACCGGCCAGCAGTGGAGAAAAGATAAACGCCACCTGCCGGGGTTGGATTTGTAGTGGGTTCACAGATCGCCGATCGATCCCGAGCGAGGTGTATCCTGCCTCATGGGTACCGCTTACAAACAAAGCCTCGATAGGGGCGGGTTTGGTCAAGCCGCTGAATAACGCGATCAGAATGACACGCGCGGGATCGAATCGACATGCCCGGATCCTCTGTTGTAGGCGGAAGTTGGCTGTTGTCGTCCGGGCGGGTATGGCCGGAATGTTATCGGTCGATCGGCGCATCAGGGACGCTGGGCCAGCCGTACGAACACCGCTTATGACCCGGACCGACATGATGGTGAATCGCTGATCGGGCTTAATGTTCGGCGGGTTCTCGGGGTGTTACTTCAGATGGCGGGATCTTGAGACCCGGCCATCGAATTGTAAAACGTGCGCCCCCCAACGGCGAATCCGTCACCTGCACTTGACCGCCATGCCAGGTGACGACCCGCTGCACGATGGCCAGCCCCAGACCGAAACCGCCGGAAGTGCGATTGCGGCTGTTGTCCAGGCGGGTAAAGGCCTGAAAGATGCGCTCTCGGTCGCTTTCAAGGATGCCGGCCCCGTCGTCGTCGACATGGATCTCGCATTCATCCCCGGCTGCGATCAAGGTCACTTCAATTTGGTATTCGGCATGGCGGGCGGCATTCTGAATGAGGTTGCCGATGGCGCGTCCCATATAACGAGGCTCGAGATGAACCTCGGTCTCGGGGGAAGCGAGCCGATTATGGCATCGGAAAACGATGGACGGGTGACCCCGCAGGGCTTTGCCGGCGATATCCTGCAACCAGGGTGCCAGGGCACAAGGCTGCCAGGTGATTGTGGGGGTTTCGCGGTCGAAGCGGGCATAGGTCAGGGATTCATCCACCAGGTCGTCCAATTCATCGATGTCTTTCAATATCTCCGCCAGGTAGTGTCGGCGCTCGGCATCCTTCCGCGTGTCCTCGAGCATTTCGAGACTGAAGCGGGCCCGTGAAATCGGTGTGCGCAATTCATGCGAAATCGCACTGGTCAGCTCCTTCTGCGTATCGATGAGCTGCTGTATGCGTTCGGCCATGCTGTTGAAGGCCGCCGCCAGCGGTGCCAGGGAAGAACGGCGCGGCACCCGGGCGCGGGTTTCGAACTGGCCGTTGCCGAAGGCGATGGCCGCCGTGCTGATCCGGCGCAGCTTGAACCAGAAGGGCATGGCCCACAAGACAGTCAAGACGCCGACAATGAGAACGATCGGTACCCAGAGGATGGCTTCCAGCCAGACTTCATCGTTTTCCAGGTCCTTGATTGGCCCGACGGCCAGGACCCCGCCCGTCGTTCCCACTTTCTGGTAAAACATCTCCCCTTTTTCCTGAACAACGATGAGACCTGCCGCGAGTTGATCCCGCGCTTCCTCCCCTAACGCGATGTCCCCTCCTTTGCGCAGATTGAGCGGAAATCCAAAATTCGGCTTCAGGGACGAAATCCGCTGGGTCCATTGATCTTCGGCGTACCCGTCCAGGTCGCTTTCGACCATGTAAAAAATCCCTTTCACCAGGCTGCGGTAATAGGCCGTGATCTGATTGTGCAGGTAGTGCTCGACAACCGAGAAGATCAAGGGCGATATGACAAACTCCAGAATCAGAATGGTTAAAAGGATGAAGCCGAATAAGTTGAAGAAGATGCGTTTCATGAACTCCCTTTCAGCGGCAGCCCTATACCTGCCATGCATCCTGGACGAATAGATAACCCTGCCCCCAAATGGTTTTAATGCGTTTCGGCGATGCCCCCTCATCCCCCAGTTTCTTGCGCAGCCGTGAAACCATGACGTCCATGGAGCGGTCCAGACCGTCATAGTCGATACCGCGAAGCGCGGTATAGAGGGTTTCGCGGCTCAGCACCTGGCCGGCATGTCGTGCCAGGAAGAACAGTAAATCGAATTCATTGGTGGTCAGGGCTACGTTGCGTCCTTGCAATGTGACCGCGTGCGCGCGGGGATAGATGGCCAAGGCACCGAAAACCAGATCATCACCACCGGTTTTGTCCGGCGCAGCGGCCCCGTCAACGGTCTTTTCAAAGCGACGCAACAGGGCGCGGATACGGGCCAGAAGCACACGCGGTTCGACCGGTTTTTTGACGTAATCATCGGCACCCATCTCCAGCGCGGCCACCTGATCCATGTCATCCTCGCGTGCCGTGAGAATCAAAATCGGCCCCGGGAAATCCGCCCGGACCGTTTGGCACACGGTGAGACCGTCTTTTCCGGGCAACATCAAATCCAGAATCACCAGTTCGGGGGCTTCTTGTTCGATGCGTGCCGCCGCGGTATCCCCCCGGTGTTCGATCAAAACCTCGAAACCCTGCTTCTGCAGATAATCCTTGATGAGAGCGGCAAGTCGTTCGTCGTCCTCGATCACCAGGAGACGTTGTAATCGTTCCATTGAAAAGCCCCCCTTGGTTGCTGCTTGCTTTTACCGGTTGATCCGACCATGTGGTCTTAAAGACCGCCCGGGGATCGCCTTGCTTCTGTTCGCCGGCATCGCGCGTCCGTTCACGACGCCAGAGGCCATATCCGATGACTGCCGCTAAAAATCAGGATCGTCGCTCGCACCTGGAAACCAGGTTGGGTATGGCGATGGGCAGTTTTTTTGGCCTGGGTGCGTTTCTCGCGGCAAAGTCTTCTGCGGTCAACGCGCGAGAGATGATCACCGTCTTTACGAGTAGCGCCCGCAAGTTCGAAGGCCCCATCGTTCACCTCCCGGGTGACCCGGGTTTTGACCGCGGCCCTGACCTGTTCGGTGCCGCCTTCGTCTTTTCCTCTGACGGCCGGCAGGCGGATTCAAATCTTATTACGCTCAGCAGGCCCAAAACGCAAGACGGTGCTTTCCTTCCGATCGAAAGTTCTCGCCCGCCTGGCCACCATTCAGGAA
>JAAUYG010291503.1_pt1 | contig 10324 bp, 9 predicted proteins | sample 7278091 | NCBI WGS metagenome assembly JAAUYG01 (sample SAMN14350201, study PRJNA611818) | marine sediment metagenome | isolation source: surface marine sediment (0.6m) | place: French Polynesia: Moorea | collected 2018-08
CACCAAAGTGAAAGCACGAAAGTGTCCTCAATGAAGATGACACATGGGGGCGGGTTGTTTGGTGCCGCTGAGATGAGGAAAGTTTTGGTTTTTAGATTATTGGCTGAGTAATGTCCAGTTTACATGCCACTCGTCTTCACAAAATGAAAGGCGAAGTCATCCCCAGAGCAAAAGCAGTGTTTTGACAGTTCTGCTTGTACACAGGGCAACACACCTTCCACCTCTGAGAACTTCAAAAGGAAGGCACAGGTTTTCTTATTGGCCGGAGGGCACGTTACAGCTGAAAAGTTGCAGGCACATCATGCCTTTGCCCATGTCTATTTGTGGTTGGGTATTTTCCAGACAGAAGTTCTGTTTCTTGTTGTTGTTTGATAACCTGGAGTCTTAGAAGCAATGTTGGGCATTTTCCAACTCTTTGGTGTGGCATTTCAGAAAGGAACTCAAAAAACTAGAGTTTCAGACAAATCTCTCCCACAGTATCCGGCAGATAAAAATTTCCGGGATGTGTCTGCAGGGCATCCACACCTTTCGTGGGGTTTCTGGTTTGTATGTTACCAAGTCGACTACATTTTAGCTCATTGACCAACACTTAGCGACGCTGAGAGAAAGCAGGTCTTATCTGATCAATAAAACTCTCTCCTGGTTCACGAAGCTCAGATTTCAGAGAGTTGCTCGTGGATCCGAAAAGGGGCAAATCTTCTTTCATATGACTCCAATTTATGAAGTGACCTCAACAAGTTTGCCATTTGAATCTTGTGCCTTTGCTTGCCTCTTTAACGTCAGTCTGTTTCTTGTCTCTTTCACTTTCTGGTTCTCTCACTCTCTCTCACTTATCCCTCTCTCTCACTTATCCCTCTCTCTCTGTCTCTCCCTCTCTGTTTCTCTCCCTCTCCCTCTCTCCCCCTTTTCTCTCTCTCTCTCTCTCTCTGTCCCTCCCTCTCTTTTTTTCCTGTATTCTCTTTGTTTCTTTCTCTCTCTGCGTCTTTTGCCTGAGGACACGACAACCCTGGGATTTGTTTGCTGCACACAGATCATGTTACATTCCCCAGGCCACACCGCTCCCGTGACGTCTTGAGCCATCACGGTGCCCAGTGAAGCCACCAACCTGCTGTGGTGTGACACAACGTGCACCTATTCCTGCTAAATTGCCGTCAGGAACAGAAAAAGCCTGATTTGAGGAGAGAAACAGTTCTGTGGTTTCGGGATCCTGTTTGGGATGTCCTCTACGTGCCTGCAATGTTGGTAACTTCCGCAGAAAAAGTCCAGTTTGGGGGTTGGAGACAGACCGCACCCCTATCAGTCATTGGCTCAGATTTCTCGGTTACGTTGGGTTTTGAGTTTGCGTTGCAAATTACGTTTGGTGCTTAAACTGTCTATTTTCAATTGGTACGCTGACGGAATTCACTTGGAAACAGACGCCTCAAGTGTCTGACAATGTCCCTCCCACGCGCACACCACCCAGGCTGAGTCCCCGGGCTCCTGACATCTTTGACCTGACAACGGCAATCAAGCCACCAAACGTGCAGTGTCGCCTTGGAGCCTTCACGCTCGCCCAGCCCCGTACAGGCGGGTCCCGCTTTATCCAAATGTGGACAATCTAAATTCCAGGCAAAAAATTCCTATGCAAATCACATGTAGATCTCTCTTGTGTTAATCTGCCCACTTATTTCCAAATGTTGAAATCAAGTAATTTTTTCTTGGTGTCACTTTTTCGAATGAAGTGGGAGGTACCTGTATCGGAAAAAAACATTTCTTTCCGTGATATCTTGAGCCTGACAAAGGCCATCAAGCCCCAAGACTGACATTGCGTGCAGTCTTGTCTGACAATGCAGCAAAGTTCCAGAGAATGAAAGAGAAAGAACATAGATCTAAGGAGAGAAAAGACAGACAGAAAGAGAGAGAGAGAGAGCACAAAGACCGAAACAGAGAGAGAAAAGACAGAGAGAGAATGACTGACAGAAAAAGAGGGAGAGAGAGAAAGAGAGAGGCAGAATGACAGACAAAAACAGAGGGGAGAGAGAGAACCAGAGAGGAGAGAAAGACAAGGAGAAAGAGAGAGGAAACCAGACAGAACAGGAGAAGAGAATGATCTGTCCAGGTCGCGGCCCGCCCCTCGTTTCCGTCACTGCTGCGTGTCTCCACAAGCGACAAGGCTCCCAGGACAACTCGACTCTCAACTCTAATGAGCCAGCAACCTTCAGCATGCTTCCTGCTGTCCTGGCCACAGAAGTACAGTGGCCCTCGCTTGGTACGAGTGGGTCTCACTGAACAGATTTCTGTGTCCAGGCAAGCGACAAGACTCCCAGGACACCCTGGCTCTCAACTCTAATGAAGCCATCAGCCTACAGCATACTTCCTGCTGTTGTCTGGGCTGCAGAGGCAAAAGGTCAAACACGACTCAGTGGGCAAACTGTCACAGATCCTTTTCAATCTCTCTCTCTCTCTCTGTTAGTCTGTCTCTGCACCAACCTCTCTCTTGCTCTCCTGTATCTCTCCCCTGTCTTGGTGTCTTTTTTCTATTTCTTTCTCTTTCTTGAAAACAGATTAAACGGGGATCAGTGCGTGATGTTAAAGAGCCATGTGACAGTGACAAAACAGCAGCAGCTTTTGTTCCCATATATATTCACATCTACATCTTTGGTCTGTTTCAAAACCCACACAAATGGAAACACCTGGACCAGCAGAATTCCAAACAATCTGCTGGAATCCAGGACAATGTAAAGTAGCTGGTCCCGTAGCAACAGCATCAGCTCCCGGCCTGCGCACACATCATCTACCTGTTGCTCCGAACCCACCTGTCACCTCGTGTACAAACACGCACTGAAACGTGCGGCAAGTTGCTACACGAGCTACGAGCGAGTGACCGAGACACAGAAATGTAGCCGTGAGGTTCTGTGCCCAATAATACCCGGTCCTGGGTTGAAGTTGAACGTGCAGCTTGTTTGAAGCTGCTTTTGTCACCCTGAGGGGTTCAAACAAGGAGTTTGTCATGTGACGGGGCTTGAGGAAGCAAAAACAAACGACTTTGTCGGGACAAGACCCATCCACACCGGACTGACATTGGTCTCAACCCAAAAGCCGGACCCGAATTGGCATTCGTCCCACCCAAACAAAGGGTCAATACGAATTCGGGCCGGATTCGGGTCCAGTGTGGATACAGGACGGGCATTGGTGCTGTGAGGGCCCATGCACACTGGACCCGAATTGGCATTCGTCTTTAATTGAGTGGAGGAATTGTCATGCATTTCAACAACAATTTCTTTGGTCAATTCGGGACGAATGCCAATTCTGTGGCACCCGTTCAGGCCTCATGCCCGTGGCCCTGTAGGGTGGTAGACACGCAGTTCACCCCACTGGACATGCCAGCCATTTCAACACGTTGACTGCCTGGTCCTGGGTTCTGCACAGGATGACACGGTGGCTCTCTTGCACGATTGTTCAAAGGTCCCAGATCTTTCTCTGCCCGTTGCGAGGCTTCCACCTGTCATCTCGTTTTACACTCACTTTGCTTTCAGTCGACTAAACGAGCAGGGCAAGCACCGCTCGAGCCTTCAAGGCTTGGCAGGGTTCCTTCTGAGGTTTCTCAGGCTGTGATAAAGGGGCCGAAGAACAGGCACAGGAGATGTTTTGGGGTCTTTTGCATTTTGGGCATTGTGCAATTTCCTTTTGGTCCTGGTGACAAGAGACACCACACAGAAAACTCATGTGCAGCTCATTCTTCTGGTTCCCATGAGGTATTGCACAGCTTCTCAACCCCAACAGGTGCTGCAAAATGGCCTGAAGAGTGGTGGGAGGCCATCTGATGTGCACATCAGACAGCCCATGGGGGTCATCCCATGAGGGGGCTGTCTGAGAACGCCCCACCGGGTTCTGATATGAGCCGGGCCACTGTATCTGTCACATAGGTGTGAGGGGTTTCCACCGTCTCTTCGTGTTTGCTGCTTTGTCGCCTTCGCACTGTGTTGGCTTCACAAAACACAAAACACAAGATGTCGTTCCTTCCTGTTGACTGCCTGTCACCTTGTTTCCACCTCCTCAGTGAATCAAGAAAGTGGCTGACGCCAAAAGCAAAAGAAAAAAAACAAGAAAAAACGTCTTCTATCTCACAAAGCAAACAAAACTGCACAATTGGAACCCACATAAACAGAAGAACCTTGACAAAACGCTTGTCACCGTTTTCACAACTTATTGATGTGTGTGGAAAAAGTGGGTGACGCCCAATTCAAAATCTCCGCAGCAATCGCAGCCTTTTTCAAGCATTCGTCGTTTCAAAACAAAAACCAACTCAAGACTCACACAGGAGCGACACAGAAGAACTCAAAAAGCCTTATCTCCACAATACAGAACTGCAAAATTGAAAACACGTAAAATTGGAAGAAGAACCAGTGAAAGACTTCTCTACGCCGCTGAAAAGTCTTGCGGCTTTAAGTCACCAAGCCCTCGTTGTTGTTAAGGCCCAATCCACACTGGACGAGAGCATGCAACTGCATGTTCGATGCAAATCCCTTGATGTTGCTAGTGTCCAGTGTGTACACTCTCATTCACAATAGCACGTTCCATTTGCTTGCACTTGCGTTGGGTCTGCGCGTCCAGTGTGGATTGGGCCTAAAACGCACAGAGCCCCCCCCCCCAGCTCACCTTGAGCACTGCAGGCCTCGCGACCTCCACGCTGACGCAGCGGCCATGCTGAATAAACTCGTTAGAATAACGCGGGGACAACTGCACTGCAAACAGTCTTCTCGATAAGCCTCAAATTGGCTGATACCGGTGAAGTGCAGCTTGAGTGTCCGCAAATCAGTGCAGAAACGTCCTTCCTTTGATTGACACGTTTGGTGCAATGACCAAGCCATAAAACCAAATTTTTGCGCTTTTCTTTTTGAGATTTTTGGCAGTTTTTCGTTCATGTTTTTTTGCATCAGACACGAATTGGAATTGGAATTCATCCCCAATTAAATGGAGGAACTGACAAATTGCAGTGCATTCAATTTGTTTGCTCAATTCGGGATGAATGCCAATTCTTCTCAACGTGTCGGCTTGATGTAGGTGACAGTTCTCAAATGATCAAGCATTTTGCAAGCTTTTTTTGCGATTTTTCTGCTTTTGCCTGGGCAGTGTTCTCCCGGCAACAATGTGTCACAATGCTGCCCTCGTAATTCGAAGAGTGTTTTGCCAGCTGGTATTTCTTTGAATTATGCGGGATTTTTGTTTTGTGCAGCAGTTTTTGGAGACAGTAAATGGTTCTTGGATTTGGAGATTTCTTTGAATTGCGCAGGGTTTCGAAGTGGCCTGTGTTCGAAATGTGCCGGTGCGACTGTATTGCACGCTCAGTTACACTCAGAACACGTCAAGCTGAAGGGTTCCTGTGTTTCCCATCTTGAAAACTTGGACGGGAACCCAGAAATCGTCGATACCTCATGCCCTATTCACACTGCGTAGATTTTTTCTCGCAGAGAGAAAATTTTCTCACAAATATCTCGCAAGTGTGAACACACTTGACATCTCTCATGCAAATACTATTGGTTTTGTGTGTGGATCTCGCAGCAGAAAAGTTGGATTTCCAACTGGTCTTGAATTTCTCGCTGCGAGAAAAAATCGGGTGTCACACAAACGCCTCTCTGCGAGAATCCAGAGCGAAAAGCAGTTTTGACGATTCACAAAGTGACGAAGTTACCTTCATCGTGGCTGATGACAGTTCACGAAGCAATGCAAGTTGGGTTTGCAGGGTTTGGTAAGTGACGCAGTTACGTTTATCGAGACTGAGCTGCCCACCAGGTTCACAATTGTTACATGTCACGCGCGCAGGACGTAATAAAAAGTGCCGACTTCTTCCTGAAGTGTTGTTCAGCAAAGTAATTCTGTGCACATGTCTGACACAGATTTAGAAATTTTTAGATCTGTCAAAAACGTTTTTACTTTTGTTGTTTCTCTGAACTAAAACACCGCTTCATGCGCAACCAAAGAACGGAAAAAAGGTTGTGCACTTGTTGGAAACAGTTGCGGTTCTCCGTGCACCTTTTTCGAAAAATTCTGTGCATGACCCAACCATACAGCAAACAACCTTCACCACAGAGAGCACAGGAACGTCTTTTGAAAACGAAGTCAAAATGCAGAAACTTACCTTTCTCACGTTTGATCAGCACAAGGCCTTTGCTAAATCCATTTCGGAACATCCAGTGTGTGGCACATGTTGTGTCCAGATCACAGCCACTCAGTGTTCACCCTTTCAGCTTTTTCACAAAAACACGAGTGTCAAAAATTCCATGAAACCTCAGCTGTTTGTTTTGAGTCTCTGGGAGCTCAGTTCCCTCTGCTCTGCCTGAGTTGGAAATGCAGCTTGTCCAATAACAAAGGAACTGGGGCCTTGACACGTCCTCGTGATGCTTGCTCCGAAGTGTGAATGACAATTCGTTGTTCAGCAAACGAGCACAAAGTCAGATACAGGTTCCTCCCGCTGAATTCCAAAAAGTAATACGAAGCTCCTTCATTTAGGTAAATCGCAGATCTACAGGTGATTTCGATCGGACTTCCAATAATACAACCAGAAATTTGGATTCGAACAAAGCGGGACCCACCTGTACTCGCCTCTACCCGATGTTGCAATTTCAACTGCAGCTTTTCCAAGAAGAGTTGTCAGAGAAAGCTTCAAACTGTCAGGTTCGCCGCCGTATCAACAGTTAGATGAAGCAGAAATGACGCTTTGTAAGAACTTGTTGAGAACATACAAACCTGCCAACTTGCCACTGAGTTTCTTCCTCCAAACACCTTCCGAATAACCGAGGGCATGACAAAACAATCAACTAATGAATCAGTGAAGCGCAACTGTTTAGTCCGCAAGAGAATGAACGAAGTCGTCTTCGTTTCAAAGTTGGGCCGAATTCCAATTCGTCTCGGCGTGGACTGGCCCCAAGTCTAGGAGAACAAGAGTTCTCTACACAACTCGTCTGTTCGCTGCTAGAGTTCTCTGCACTACTCGTGTGTTCCCTACTCGCCTGTCGGTTCCTGCCTGTTGCTTGTTGCGCGGCCTGTGCTGCAGGAGGCGAAGAGTCGTACTTATGAAGCTGTTTGAGCTGTGCACGACAGATGTGACAGCTTCGCTCTGTGGGCCGCGATGCGAGTGGAGACGTTACAGATCGCTGTGACTTTAACTGTGCAACTGTGACTGTGTTACAGGTTCCTACCGCTTAATCCGAATTCCCAGACAATTCAAAGTCCTGTGGAAATCACATTCTCATCTCTTATGTGTTGGCTTAATTCAAAATTCACTTTATTCAGAAATAATTTTACCTGTTCCAACAAGCGGAGTTACCTGTACTGTGAGAATCGTCTTTCCACCGCACCAGACACAGTTGTGTCGGACAACACAAACAGAGCGTCCTCCGCTGAGGGAGGGCACGGGCAAACCAAGTTACGGCTCAAACACCAGACATTTTGGTTACTTGTCACAGTCAGAAACGTTAAGGAGCTACCGTCTCTGATTCTGGCTACAGGTGCCTCCCGCTTGATTCCAAAAAGTTACACCAAGTTACACCAAGTGAAAATCCTTCCATGCAGTGAGGTGAATGTCCAAGTAAGTGTGAAGTTTAGCACTGACCCTTAGTATTATGCCAACTGCAGAACTCTTGGCCGCACTTCTGAGCACAGAATGTTTGTGGCGAGGTTTCCGTCGGTAAAAATTCGCGTTTCGCCGCTCTAAATCGTAAAAAAAAGGCTTCAGGACTAAAGTCCTGGCTACGCGCCTGTCAGCTCTTGTTTTCTCTTTCAAAACACCAAAAACACATTTCCCCTGTAAATTGGCAATTATCCGCCATGAAAAACACGCACACTTACACAAGCTCTGACAAAAAGGCCGATTCAAAACCTTCAAATTCTCAGGCAGACAATTCCTGTGGAGGCCATTTCACTGACAAGGCGCTAATCAGCGTCTGCATCGCTGCTTCCTGTGTTGCTGTGTTGGGTTCAGTTTGGCAACACCCGAAAATAGGGAAAATCAAGGAATGGAAATTCAGTTTTTCCACAGAAAATAATAACATGTTGACAAGTTTTGGCCAAAACTTTGCCAACTTTTAAGTTAATCACTCTGCAGGCAACTACAAAAATATCAAAACTCATCGACAATGTGTGTCTTTGATGGAAAAAACTGAATTTTCTTTTTTTTTTTTTTTTAATTTCCCTATTTTCGGGAATTGCCGTTCACTTTTGGCAACAAATCTGAGAAGAACATGCTATTTGTCTGCGACAGTGGCAACGACAGTTTGGTGCCAACACTGCTTCGCTCCCTGCAGCTGGGCGGCCTAAAAAAGGAACAGAAGTTCTCTTTACCTTCTTGGACTCCATGACAGCAACTTCCTTTTAATTCCATTTTCTCCTTTTGAGGTTAAGGCGTTCCATTCTTAATCCCTGGAAAGAGAAAAGTTAAAACACATTCGAAATAGCAGTTTATAACAGTTCATTTGATGTGCTTCTTGTTTTTGGCCGCGTGGCTTGAAGCGGAGTGGTCCATATCAGTCACCCTGGCATCAATGAGGATGGGACACCCCCTCCACAACAACCTCTGAGCATGGCTACCCATCTGCAACCAATCTCAACACAAAAGCACCGATCATTTGGCACTCAAATGCAATGCTACAGGTGGGTTCCGCTTTATTCAAATAGAATCAAGGCTTAATCCGCATTCCCACGAAATTCAAAGTCCCCAACAAACTCATCTCCTACCTCTGCAATGCTAATCTGTCCGCTTGATCGGAAATTCAGCGAATTGGACTTGGCATTAGTTTTTCGAATTAAGCGGGAGGCACCTGTGGATCTACTACTCATGATGTGATCTCCTGATGTGACTGCTTACTGTCGTGGAACAATGTGTCAAAGCAAAAAATTCCGCTAAGTTGTAATCAAGCAACCTCGACGTTGATAAGCGCCCTTGTTTGTTTCCTTGATGCGATGATTGCCCCATCAGCTGATGGTGACAGGTGCAAACAGGTCAGTGCTGATGGACAAAACACTTGTCAGCTGCCTGTGCGAGTTTCCTCCGTCCACAGTACTCGAATAGGAACTCAAAATGTCGGCTTGTGTGAGCACAAGTCAACGTGGCGACGGGTGCAGAAAGGTCAGTGCTGTGAGTCCTCAAACAGACGAGCCAAAAGCCACGTTCTTTCCCGTAGATAAACCTCTGTCCTTGAGTGCAGAAAGGCCTTCAGCAGGTGGAGCAAACACAGACTTCAGCGGGGACTGACATGGAGAGTCAAGATGCACCTGGGGCATATCAGAAACATGTCTGTTGCTTCAGGTGTGTAGAGAAAGACTCCTGGACACACAGTCCTGCATAAATAGCCGGTTTTGGAATTGAAACAGCCAGGAAAATGTGGACTCAGAGTCAAAGAGATGTGACTTCCAGGAAATATTGCACATTGCAGTCCAGTGTCTGGAGCTGGACTGACAGAAAAGGATTCCCATGTGCAGACATCTGACAGACTCTCCAAAGAGAATCCTAAATCTAGAAACTTGCAGAAAGAAGACCAGACCCCTGGGCCCAGTGCGATTGTCTAAATACGTCTTGCTTTCATTTCTAACATCTGATGCCGCTTTGAGGCACAATGGCGCAGCAGAAAGCGCCTATTCTCCCCAGCCTCACACAGAGTACGGAATCCTGACGGGCCAATTTGCGACTAAATTCGAAAATAATGACTCTGTAAAAGAAGTAATTATGTCTCTTAAATGGAAAATGGAACTGAGAATTGAATTTCTATTCTCCAGACGGAAGAAGAGAAAAGAATTGGGCTCAGCAGCTTTTGCCTAATTTTCTCCGCAACAGATTTTTCACACGCATCTTGGGATTCAGAGGTTCCCGCCTAATTCGAATCAGCGTTTTGCTGGAGATTTACTTCGAATTCTGAGGCTTTCCAATGATGCTGTGCGGTACCCATCTGGCTGCAGAAAAACAATGTCACCAGACTGAATAAGCAGATCAGAAATACACAACAACAACAGTGTGCATTACGTACCATGAGCAGCTACGCAATCCTAGAGAATCCCTTGGAAATAGTGTTGAATTAAGCGGAGCCATAAGAGTCTGTGTTGTCCAGTTGACAGTTTTCCTTGACATGAAGACACCGTCTTGTTGCATCCGTCTGACCCGTGAGGGTTAGGTTAGGGCTGGATCGTGAGGGCACGAACAGCCTTTTTCCTGGCCAAGACAGTCTCAAAAACTTTCTCTCCCTTCAACTTAGGATTGCCTCAGCCCAGAGCACAGCACATCTGATAGTTTTTTTTGACGTAACGGTTCTCGGTCTTGGCCAGGAAAAGGCAGAACATCTCTCTCTTCAACTTA
>JAAUYG010024195.1_pt1 | contig 10323 bp, 7 predicted proteins | sample 7278091 | NCBI WGS metagenome assembly JAAUYG01 (sample SAMN14350201, study PRJNA611818) | marine sediment metagenome | isolation source: surface marine sediment (0.6m) | place: French Polynesia: Moorea | collected 2018-08
AACTCCATAGACGTAATATTTACTCTTACAATTACACACAAAACTACTACTACTACTACTACTACTACTACTACTACTACTACTACTACTACTACTACTACTACTACTACTGCTGCTGCTGCTGCTGCTGTTGCTACTGCTGCTGCTGCTGCTGCTGCTCCTACTACACTGCTACTACAACTCCTGATGCTACTACTGATACTGTCGCTGCTGCTGCGGATACTACTATCACATTGCTTGTGAGTTACGTTGTTTCATAGAGTCATCACTTTGTTTTTGGATTACGAACAGGCATTTTCATGTACTGCTGCTTGAAAAAAAAACTTACTTTAATTAATACGTGATACGAAATAAAGTCTTTTTTTGCATAATTTAAAATAGCTAGTGTTTACCAAGTGCAGCCCTGCGGTTTAAAACGGCTGGTTTAAACCAGTTTATACCATGGTGTAAACCCGTCCGACTGGTTTAAACTAGCCAAACCACTCTACTTAATTTTACCAAACTAACTCAGCACACTCGAACCATTCTCGAATCGTCCCTGAAGACTTCCATCAGTATGTTTCTGTACAGCCCCATCGGCCTTTTTCTTGACTATATATATGTTTGGTCCAACGGAACACATCTTTGTGTAAGTTTCCTCAAATAACTCAATGAAAAATTACTGCACCTGAACAATTTTTGCCTGTCCCTGAAGGCTGTCCATAAGTATGTCCCCATAAAATATCAGCCCAAGACATTGTCTGCATTATGTTTGGTCCAATGGAATACATTTTCGAGACATTTATCTCAAATTTTAACTCAAAGCAAAGTGACTGCAGCTAACCATTTTGACCTGAATTTGAAGCCTGCCTATGACTTAAGTACGTTTCTGTACAATATAAACAGAATCCCATGTTTTCTTGACTATGCATTTTTCGAGGAAAAACAGGCTGGAGTAAGTTTACATCTTAATGAATAACGACCACTGTCAGCTGACCCATTTTTCAACTGGACATGAAGACTATCTATAACTGCATTTCTGCAAAATATAAGCCGAATCCTGTGTTTTATTCAGTATGTGTTTTTCAATGGAAAAAAGGATTAAGTATTTTACTCAAACAACTCAATGATAGTAATTTAACTCAAACAACTCATTGAAATACTGCCGTAGCTGAACCATTCTTGAACTGGACTTGAAGACTATCCACAAGAGTGCGTTAAATATAAGCCGAATCCTGCTGTCTTCATTATGCATTTGTCGACTTAAAAAATTAAAAGTTTTGAGTCATTTTAACCATAAAATAACCAAGCACACAAACAACAACAACAACAACAACAACAACAACAACAACAACAACAACAAAAACAGATACAACTCGGTGAAATAAATGACTGCAGATGAAATATTTTCTGACAGGCAGTAATGCATATCCATATATGCATGTTCTGCAAAATACCATCTAAATTTCATTTTTTTCTTCCCTAGGGATTGGAGATCAAAAGCGGTGGAAAAAAGGATCAGTAATCCCATAAGGGGATCTGCGGATGGGATGCCCCAACTAGTGCAGCGGCTTTCTGAATGTTACCAGTAGGTTCCTATCAGCCTATACCTGGATCAATAGGTTGTGCCACACATTTGTCACCCAGCAGAGATCAATAAGCAAAAAAGCATTCAGACCTCTTGAGGTGTAACAAAGTAATCTGCCAAGTGGCACAGGGAAGCAGAAATTCAGCAGTTTAATTAACTACCGGTTGAAAATTGCAATGCCCTCTATCATCAGTGTAACGTCCAGCCGGTGTTGAAGGGCTAAACTCAAAGACTCAAACACGACTCAAGATTCGATTTTAAGGGATCCCCGTCAAACCACTGTCATGCATGTATTCACCTGTTAATCAGCAAAAAACACGAGACACAGGCGATAAATATTTAAATATGCAATAAAACAAAGTAGATGCCGTACGCCGTCTGATCATGATTTACGAATAGTGGCTTCAAGGACATAAATCACATGTTTTAGTCAGAAGACTCTCCATCTCGAGTGACTACGAGTTAATGACGATCTTGCATTTTGCATTCCTCCCTGGTCGAACATCCGCCCACACGCGCTGCAGCTATTCAGAATGTCTCCAAGCCATGATTAATCCCCGTAAGCAGAAACATACAGGCCAGCTAGCGTACTCCTGAGTAGTGTTCAGAACATTAGGGTCGCATTTTTTTTATTGCAACATATTTTTATTTTATTGTATTGTTGTTGTTTTTTTCTTCGGGGAAGCAGACAGACGTCCTTTTCATATTTTCAGTGCGGTTGTGGGAGGTGAGTCATCATTAATGTCTGGCCGAAGCAGACGGCACCTTTGCACGAAGGACAAATATAGATCTACCCGAAACCTTTAAATATCACAGGAATCGATTTCAAACAGGTGTTTATATTTTTTTTCTTTTTTAACATTCCGCGTCTCGTCATTTTTTCTGTCACGTACCGTCAGGTGTAGATGCTCCATGTACAAAGGATGCAGTGTCTGGCGACGTGTACAAAGACGATGACTGTCAGATGCATAGAGACGTCCCAAGTGACCACTAGGTCCTCTTTGTTATGGCTTAATTTTTAAATTATTTCTTATTAACTATTTCTTATGTTCGGAAATTTATTTAAAACCATGTTTTCCACTTTTATAGAGAATTATTTCTTTGTCAAGAATATATAATAGTATCATATACAAGACGAGAAAGTGAACCGGAAAAATCATGTTATATTAAAAAAACATGATTTAGTGACTTGATCAGATCGTTTGAACGACCTAAATACCTACTATTTAGCACATTATCTCGAGATCTTTCGAGAAAAGTCTATCTTTGATGTGGATGACAATAGTTGTGCAGTAGTGGTGTTATTTGTTGACCCTTACCGACGACCCTCCCCACGAAAACCACCCGTCTTAATAATTTTAACAAGAGCTTGACGACCTGCTTGACCTTTTGCCAGAAGAAATCAACATAGCTTTATGGAAAATGGCAATGTACAAAATGTAGCTGAGGTGATTTATCACCAAAGTGTAAAATTTGTCAGAGTGCCAGAAAAATAGTCTTATTATTTCCCCTGATTACCATACTTTCCGTCGAGTTTAGTGGTTGAAATTAGATGAAAAACTGTGGGAGCAGTAGCCTTTTGAAAATCTTAAAATTTGGCAAAATGTACCGAATGACCCCAAACTGAACTCAAAGAATCAGACTTAAAAAGTACCCAACATATGCAGTTTCTAGCTTTGCAAGTCCCAAACTTTCACCCGCGTCGTTCTGTGGTCAACCTTTTCAAGATATTGCACATTTTAGGGTTTTCCCGTTGACGCCCATCTTAAAATTTCGAACACAAAGTGATAGAATTTGTTTTAAATTTGGTCGATTACCAATAAAACTAATAGCCTGTATGTATCACACCATGGTAGCCATGTCCTTACAAAGTTCAAAGTTGGGCTGTGATCAGATGAAAAATGTCGTCGGAGTAGCGTTTTGAAATTTCCAGCCCCGTGTATGTCCCGTGTTAATAAAAATTAAAATTTCAAAATGTCAAGTTATTTTTTTTAATTTGGCAGATCACCAGAAAAGTAATAGGCTGTATCCCCCCCCCCCGATTACCACAGCTTCGAGAAAGTTTGGTTGAAATTAGATGAACATTGTGGGAGTAGTAGCCTTTCGAAATCTTATCATAGGAAAGTTAACTCAAAGTGAACTCAAAGAATCAGACATGAAGAGTGCCCTACGTATGCAGTACCTAAGACTGTGTGAGTCTCAAATCAAATTTTCATCCGTTTCGCTCTACAATCAATCGTTTTCCAGATATTGCACATTTTATGGTTTTCTCGCTGACTCCCATCTTAAAATTTCAAAGTGACACATTTTTTTTTTTTAAACTTGGACGATTGCCAAGAACAGTAAATAGCGGGTATTCCACTATGGTGGCCAATATAGTTTGACTGAGATCAGATGAAAACTGTCGGGAGTAGTAGCATTTTTAAAATTCCCAGCCCCATATGGTCCCGCGTTAACAAAAATTTCAAAGTGCCTACTTTTTTCTTAAATTTGGCAAATCGTCAACAAAAGTAATAGCCTGTATTCGCCCCTGATTAGCATACCTTCCATAAAGTTTGCTTTTGAAATTGGATGAAAACTGGTAGTGGCATTTTAAAAATCCGTAACATCCGAAATTTGGCAAAGTGCACTGAATGACCCCAAAGTGACCTTAAAGAATCAGACATGAAAATACCCTACATATGCATTGTTTAGGACCAAATTTTCATTAGTTTCGCTCTACGATCATCCGTTTTTAAGATATTTCACATTTTACTATTTTTCCATCGACTCCTATGTTAAAATTTCGAAGCGACACCATTTTTTTAACTTGGCCGTTTGCCAAGAAAGATAATAGCATGCATCCCACCATCATAGTAGCCACTGTCCTCATAAAGTTTGGCTGAGATCAGATGAAAGCTGAAGGAGTAGCTTTTTTAAATTTTCATCCCGATATGATCCTGTGTTAACAAAAGTTCCAAAGTGACAGATTGCCAAAAAAGTAATGGCATATACCCCCCCCCCTCCCCATGACTAACATATTTATCATAAAGTTTGGTTGCAATCGGACAGAAGATGTGGGAGAAGTAGCGTGTTGAAATTTTAGCTCCTTGGGGTACCATGTTACGGCAAAAGAAAAAAAAATCGTAAAATTGAAAATTGAAACTTTTGGGGAAAAAAAAGAAAAAGAAAAAAAATGAAACGGGGAGTGGTCTGGGTATATGGAAGACAAGTAGAAAAAAAAGTTTGGCTTAGATGAGAAACCTGAGTGAATGGACGGAAAGGACAATGACGGAGGACGGACGAACGACGGACGCCCGCCACGACAGTACATGTAGCTCTGCTGACACAGTCAAACTGGGCTAAAACGGCAAAAGATTCACCAGATCTTGTATTGGGACTTACACGAGAGACTATTCATTGAAGATAGCCACAAGGTTTAATAGGAATAATACTGATTGAAATTTCTGTAAATCATATCTAATATATATATTCATGTTTTTTTACATTTTTCAACAATGTTTTGCTCTGGTTGGCGTTTTTTTCCCGCCTGTTGGTTTTAATCCTATTAGCGCATCATGTGGAACTGGCGGATCAATGCAAATGTAGTCTGCGAACACATTGGCCATTACAGTAGTGATTACCGTACTATCACTACCAGCTGCACTCTCCCCGGCGATCCTCACCCCCCACCACTTGGCTAGGTGTTGGAGAGAATGAGACATTTGGCAACGTGCCGAGTCACAGACTCCCTGCAAACGTTCAGTCGCGGCGTACTGTGGCCCGATTCCCCGTTATAGTCAGAACCACCTGAGGCAGGCGATTGTGATTGTGTCTAGACCCGGCGGTTGTTTGGGTTTGCGAAGGCGCATGCTGCTGGGGGCATATGTGATTGGTGCATTGCTGCTCGATGGCGTACTTACTCTTGCCACTCATGGCCACTCGAAGCCAGTGTAATATGGGCCAAAGATCCAGGAAATCGCGAGGCCTGGAGGAAAGAACGAGCCCATATACGGTGTATATATACTTTGTCCCAGGACGAGATCAGTGGGAAAAATTCTTGGGAAAATGTTCGTGGGAACGTCGCTGCCATTTTAAAGCTTAAAAAAACGCAAAAACTGTCGCATCTGTAATAAAAGGCGCACCAGGTAATTTCTCCTGCTAAAGGACTCGCGTAAAAAAGCACCACTACAGAAATTAACTACGCCATCCACTTTACATTATAGTGCAGTAGGCAACGGGAAAACAGCGAGCAATTTTTGCCCTGGTGTGGGGGGTGGCATGGGGGTTTATTACTACATAGTACATCTGGCGTGTTAAATGCAAAGTGAATAAAGTAATAACTGATAAATACACATTTGAGAGAGGCATGGGCTCTTGTATAGGTGCACTTAACAGAGACGCGAAATGCGCAGTAATACCGCATTACTTGGGACTGTGATTCTAGGTATGGGAATGCAATCGGCCTACTTGAAGTTTATCACTTCGTCGGAGACTAGACTGGATCAGCAAAGTCTGTTCAGCTGCATTAAATGATCAGAATGAGGTAGATTTCAAGTTCGTCGTGAAACAGTAAATGTAACGGCACAGTGAATGTTCAGTAAATCTACCATCCTTCGACATAGGTTACTTACTAAACTGACATAGTAAACAACATGTAACAAATATATGTATGCCTTCGACGAAACAGCTAATATGTGTATGTCTGCTAATCATCAATAGTGTTTGGTGGGTTGTCTAGATGGTAAATATATCTGTCTGAGAGGACCATTCGGACAATACAGAAGTGCTCATAAGCAGCGTAGAATCAACTGCATTTACTGCTGTGAAATGTAGCACCAGACAGATTGAGAATAGTACTTCTACTTTCATCAAACATGTATGTGCCCTGTGATAAACATTAATACACAAGGCATGCAAATGGCATGAAGGCACATGTGGTATGCCAGTAGTTCTCTGGTACAACGTCAATACTATTTCTATACCTCTTCTCGGACCTTTTTTATCAGAAAAAAAAGCGTAGTGAATGGAGTATGGGTAAACTGCTGTGCCAGGAAACACATCATTGTAACTGCAACAACCACCTCAGTGAAGATCCCGAAGATCCATTGGAATCCAGGCTAATTGGACAGTCATCTTATTCCTTGAGCGAGTATTTGCTATATTAGATGATTATCATTTGATGATAAACATTGTACACAATACGGTCACAATGTATTTTTGCACTCGCTTTTCTTGTGCACCCGAAATACACATATAGTTTATTTCGAGTAAGATTTATATAATACTAAGAATAAACTTACTTAGGACATGAAGTGGAGTGGATAAGAAGTTGCTTCACAGGTCGATCGGAAGTTATAATAATATATACTTTGAAGAAATTAAAGTAACATGTGGGGTTCCCTAAGGGTCCATCCATACTTGGACCACGTTTGTTTCTTATACATACATGATCCCCCTGTAGCTCTTAAATTCTGCAAAGGCTAGTTTATTTGTTGATGACTCATAAATTAACTCATAATTAAAGTAAATGATGAGTGTATTGAATGTCACATGTCGATACGTACGTTTTTAGGATTGCATATTGATGAGAAACTATTAAACTTGGAATAATTACGTAAGTCGTACGTCCAAACTAATTGAGCTTGCAGCCACCCTATACGCCTTAAAGCCACCTGTCTGTAAGCGTACTAAAGTGTTGTACTCTGCCTGAATCTACCCTTACCTCAGCTATAGAATCATTCTCTGGGGCTCTGCAAATCCAACCTGAAGAGGACTGTGGTCTCACAAAAGAAGTCGGTGAGAATAATTACAAATTCTTATTATAAAGCGCCCACTGATAAGTTGTTTGACTCCTATCACCTAAGCGTTTCTAAATTCATGTATCGAGAAGTAAATGGAACTTGCTTAAATCACTCAATCTTATGCAATCATCAACAAAAGTTCATGATCATAATACCAGGACTTTTCAGTCAGACACTATTTCACAGATAAGAGGAACAGTGTCAGCTCCCGGTCTGGGTCTGCATGACAACTATAGTGCAGCAATAGTGTAACTCCCCGGCAAGGCTTTCCTCGCGTATTCGAAGAAATCTTGGTTTTCGAAACCTATAGCCTGGCCACGACAGCTATAGGTTTCGGCTCAGTTTTGACTTCTTCTGGATATTTATACAAGATCTTGTCGGAAAACCCTAAACGAAGGGAGTGTGTGTCTAGCCGTACTAAAAGTGATTGAACTTTACAATAAGCCTTGTTTTCATTTCGCCTGTGGGCATTACGGAATCAACAATAACAGTGAATTGAAGCCCATTTTCTAATACCCTTTTCACATAAGAGCCCAATAAGCCGTTTGACGGTGGACCACGATAATCGAGACCCTCTTTTTTTCTGCTCTCTTTTAGTGCAATGTTTTATCGACGTCTTGCGTAACAAGAAAATAAGAGGCCCCTTGTACGCCTGCGAGGTAACATAGACTACCCCTAATGAAGAACAATGGAGTATCTATACAGAGATTCTTTCGTTGTATGTTATTGGGGCGAAAAATCGAATGACTGATGCAGCATAACGCATTTTCTGGGGAAACTGCGCAGTTTTGTCGCTAACAAAAGGAGCGGCTGTGCCTCCAGAAATTTGCGATTTGGCCTTCTGCCCAATTAATTTAAATCCTTGCACGTGTGCTGGCTGGATCGATTAACAAAAACAAAGCATCTATTAAAACGCGAATTTGCAACGTTCGCAAAGGGCACGCGGCCATAAAAATCAGGTAAATTATCTCAGAAGCATATGTGGACATAAAAATGTCACAATAAAGTGCTCAGGTATTTCAGCGATATCACTCATACGTGCTCCACCCCGTTTTATGTTGCCTTTTTATGATTCTGGCGCTGCTTCATGATAGCCGATTTTTTCTTTTCTCTGCGAATCTCTGTAAGAATAAAAGGCACCCAACATAAAATCTTTATAGGAGACCCTTAAGCAATCGTTTATTTCTACAACTTGATCTAACACAATCAGATTTTGTGGGTTCATTAGCTGCCTGATTTAAGATAACAGAACAGATTAGATATAACTGTTCCTCGGGTCATTTTAGATTTAAGATTCGTCTGTACATCACTCTGTTGGGCGTATGTATACATGCATGTCCTACAGACCCAATGCGCGTGCACCCATGGTGTACCTCGGGATGTAGGCCGAATAAAGGCCATTTAAAGATGTTGCCTCTGGTCCGAAGGAACTGCACTCCTATTGTGTACGTTGTCTTAGTCCAACATTCCTAAGGACTACGGTCCCATACACGTAGTACCTGATGGCATTCGATCAGATAGAGCAAAACCTAGAATCCGCATATGCATTGCCCACTGTCCATCTTCATATGCAAGTAGTGCCATGCGTGAGGCATCCAAACTATGTGTGGGAGAAAATGCTTCTTCCTGTTATCTTTCAAAATATAAAATACGGTGAGAAGACCGCAATAGCACATACACAAAAGGACATGTAAGGAGCCCAGGATGACCAAATTTAGGCTGACATGTTGTATAGGAGGGTATTGCTTAGATTGCAAGGAATAACTACGACTGCCATTCAGCCACCCCGGGAGTAAAACTTCGTGAATGGTACCGTAGTCAGCTAAAATAAACTCCTCTGACAATTCACAACATCATTTACGTTGGGAGACAACAAATGAGCTTCCGGGCCTGTTCACCTATAGCTGTTGTCAAATGTGCTAACTAGTTTCTGTTGACAGAGAAGTTCATGTAAGATAAGATATACGTTTATTGGCAACCAGAAATTGATTTACATGGGATAAGATTATCAGCGAAAGGGCCCTTCGTGTGTATGTCAGCCTTATTACATAGCATCTCCGTATACTGCCGCATGACACGACAATTATATCGTGAGCAGTCGCGACTCTGTGAATCCTTAGGACGATAACGAAGATGAGCCAGTAGCTTAGGCTATACCTATTCGAGGCTGTCAAGATTGGGTTTCGAATTACAAAGTAAATTGGTGTATCAACTTCGACTTGATAATTGTTTCCATGGTAACTGGGGCCTGGGAAGTATTGGTACCATTAGCTACCAACTGAGCGTCCGTCTTTCCACGGAGACTTCTAGCGAACAAGCTGACTCGCATCGTGGGGGAACTATTACAATTAGGACGTCACGGGGGTATACTTTAACAAGTGTGGGATTGCAGCTGACCGTTGACCTAGAGAACGGTATCTGCGACCGTTCTTTCGTCCCCTGGGAGGGACGAGCTCTCCCTCTCCGCCAAGAGCACCTCTCGAGGAAGTACACTAATCCAGATTAATGGCGAAGATGCCACGGGTTAATGGTCATAAACCACGTTTCCCCCCAGAACGATGGCTACAGCCTTCCATTACCCGCTCGCTTCCACCTACACAACAAGGCCTTGGCTACCTGCTATCTTGCTTTGTAGAAAATTCTGGTGTGAAAAACTAATCAAGCTAATACAAAAATTGCTAAGACTACTTTCGCGGCCATGTTGTATACTTGGAGCTGTTCTGTTGTTTCGGTGGACAAAAGCCTGGTCATGGAGGCCGGTGGGTAGGTGGGGGAGCATACGCGCAACAACTGGAGCGAGAGACGGTGTTTCTGTTGTTTTGGTGGACATAGATGACACTGGTTATGGCGGGGGGGGGGGGGGGGGGGGGCCAAACAATTAAATAAAAAAAAAGAAAGCACAGCAACAGTAGTTTTTTAAAACAAAATATTTAAAAGCAAAGTGATAAACAAAAATTTATGACAAAAAAAAAA
>JAAUYG010181607.1_pt1 | contig 10322 bp, 10 predicted proteins | sample 7278091 | NCBI WGS metagenome assembly JAAUYG01 (sample SAMN14350201, study PRJNA611818) | marine sediment metagenome | isolation source: surface marine sediment (0.6m) | place: French Polynesia: Moorea | collected 2018-08
CCTCCCCCACACCCACACTGCATACACTTACAACACAAGGGGGAGCCATCAAGAGCAGTCAATAGGCTATGAGCCTGCAAGACTGAAAATATGATATGATATGATATGATGTTACAACCCAAATGTAATACGTGTGGCATATTGTTACAAAATTGTTTATACAGTGAGTAAACGTCTGAATGTGGTATTATCTAAGTATTCAGATGTTATTCATATTAGACCTCACTGATTTGGTCGGCAATTATGGTTGGCAATGGCCATGACATGCATTGTTATTAATGTTGTTATTTATATTCATTATTCCATGGTTACAGCCCAAGGCTCCATTGTCATCCAGGAATTCATTTTCCGAAATAAAATACTACTACTACTATTTCATTTGGTCTATTTATTTTTTGGCCTATATATGGTAATCCCAGCTGTGAGCACAGCAGTCAGCACCAGGCACGGAGGACTCGTATACTAATACATTAACCATCACATTTGTGCTGGTCTAACGCTATCGCGAACCTCTGGGGTAGCGATAGCATTATACCTGTACAAATGTCAAGGCATCCATGTAGCCCCAAGACCCACTGTCTACCTTATACTACTGTACTAGACATTTTAATTGAGCTATCGGTCATAAAGGGTCGTTCACGGCCTACCATGGTTAGTAATGCATATGTTGGAAAAAAAAAGTACATTGACAGTGACACAGTGGTAGTGAGTTTCGCCATGTTTAAAGCTTTATTTATTGCCTTAAGCATCATTTAATTCACCAGACCAATGATTGTCTTGTCAGATACGTGTGGTTGTAGCTCTTCGCGAGTATGACACACTGTCACACAGTTATTTTTAACATTTGGCGTTCCATATCACCACGTACACAAAAACGATGAACGCAATATTTAAAAGCAAACTCCCACCAACATCTGACTATGACAGCTGTACCCATTGTATTTTCACCTTGTATCGTGAAATATATTTATAGTGTGAGCAAATTGTGTACTTTCGGTCGACCAAACATAAAAATAACGACCTTTTCCACTCCAAACCTACTAAATGCAAAGTCAACATGCGTAAAACGTCAGGCAGGGTGACGGACAAAAATCTTGTGTGGGTTTATAATTCGGAGTGACTATTTCACCGGTTACCGTTTCCACAGAAAACAAAACGGTCTTCGGTACACGGTGGCAACTTGTCCGTGTTACTGCTTCATTGGTCCAGTGCTAACGCCTGGAAAACAAGATTTTATTTTGCGGATGGCTTGGAAGTGTTTTAAATGATCAATTAAAATAAAGAATTCATTTTTTTTACCGGGAAAAAGCATGGGTGGTCAGGATGGATAAATAGTAATAGATCTAGTGTGTCAACACACACCGTCTACCACAGCCGCACACTGGTACATAGCTTTTTATGTCAATTTCCTACAAAGTCGAATACAGCGTGTCTTTGCCTCTACGTAACATGACAACATTCCTATAATATCTATCAAATTAATGACCAGTCACAATGTTCATTTCAGTGCCGGGTTTCAGTGTTTTGAAAGCATGAAAATAAATTGACACGGGGCACTTCAACGAACTTTGTGCTGAGCCTGCTGCCGTGTGTGCGGCTACTAACAGCCGTGTACCAGTTGCAGATGGCAGGTACACGATCACCGGGTACCGATGTACGCTTTCACTTTGTCCGTACACGGCCACCGTGTACAGAAGCGCCGTTATGCTGTCTTCGGTAAATGGTGACCGTGTACCGAAGGCCCATTTTAGTTTTCTTTGGACACGGTTACCGGTGAAATAGCGGCGGTCTTTATAATTTGCAGATGGCCTCGCTACAGATGGCTCTACCAGACTGCTCCACTGCCCTCTTCCGGTCTCGTGTCGTGTACCGGGCCGGGGTGCTGGGGGGTGCCGGGTGAGCGGTGGAACCCGGGTGGAACAGTCTAATGGCTTGGCATCTGCAAATATGGAAACGGCTCAGACTTTATCAAGGTATGGCGAAAATACCCCCCTTTTGGAGGTCCCAGGACCCCGCCAATAAAAACTGTGACAAAACTTTTCGTTGTTTTTTTTTTGTACGTGGATGCGTAACAAGGTACTATATTGACTGACCCTCCTGGGTCAGGGACTGGTACGTGCACGTCGTTTTGTGAAGCGATTGTGTAGTGATTGCCTTACTTCTGTTATTTCAAGCCAGTTCTGAAGTGGTTTCCTGGTTTGAGAAACAAAGAGCATTCCAATAACTATAGTGTGAAGAACGGCTGATGTAAAATCTGTTCTTTTGCGCACGCTATGTGCAAAGATGTAAGAAGAGCCAGGTCAAGCCTGATGTTACAAATACTATTGCATGCACACTATGTGCGAAGGTTTAAGAAGCTTTATCGAATAAATAACAAGAACTATCTGTCAAGAACAATGCCTGTTGCACTTTGTCAAACAGAAGCTTCAAGAACTAATCTCTATCCCAAATCTTGTGATTAGTCACCAGTGTTCTTTTTATAATACTGCACTAGCTACTTTGGCTTGTGTTAACGTAGACAGTGAGTGAGTATTACATCTATGTTCATATCTTTTCAGTTAATATTATCCTTCTAAAAATATGATCATTTGGCTTTTGTTTGTTATACTGTTTGTCCAATGGGATTGTGCAAATCTTGTAATTTCCACTTGAGAGGTTATTTTAATAATAAATTTTGTAACCTTCCTTTGATCTTCTGTCATTATTCTGGAACTCTCATCAAAGAACCTGGTGGCGTTTGTACCCACTGTAACACATATATGATATAGCCAAACATGTTTTTTCTTTAATCAAAATGTACCCTGTATAAGGACAGGATTTTAAAATGAATTTCTGTGGGGGATATGGCAAGAATATGTAACACCCTTTTCTTAAATTTCAATGTATGAAAATGTGGGAAAATCTTGCGAATTTGCCTCAATTAAGTGCTTTGAAATGGATAAAAAAGTCTCCTTTGTTCACTGCTGTGGGATTTCTTTTTCTCACAAAATGTTTTTGCTACACGAGTGGATTAACATTCCAGACATAACATTTTGTCTGCTTGTTCTGCCTTTTTGCATAATAACAATGCCATTTTGATGCCATGTTAGGGGTAACTGCTGAAGTATTTCAGCCTGTTGACAGAATTCAGTAAGACTATGTCTGATTGAAGGCGTTTTGTAGAGTCTGAAGTGGCACATGCAATTTGGTATCACTATTGGAAAAGGTCGTGGAATCAGCCAGTATACTGGGCAAAATATCATTCAACATTTTTCCTCCTTTAGTGAATATTAAAGCAACAACAACAACACGTACATCCTGAATAATTAAGTAATAAGTAATACAACTCATAAAGTGCACAGCTTATGTCCAATATTAAAGTGTCAAGATAATCAATATATTCTCCACGAGGGCAAACAGTGCAACACGTGGCTATCTAACTTGCCAATTGTGCTTAATTGGTTCTAGCTCACTACCTTCATTGATATGTTGATATTTTGATATTGTACAAAAGCTATGGGCTTGTGAGTCCTTCTGTTACTTAAACTTGATATGCACTCAGGAAGTTTTCCAGCTACCAGTAAAGAACATACTTTTAGCAGTTCCATGCTATCATTGAAATTTGCAATGCATTAAGGCATTCTTATAGATCTAGATGTATTGATGGGGGTGTTACGTATGTGATGATATTGGGGGTGATACAAAAGTCAGAAAGAACTTCAATTCTTCAGCCAAAAAGTTATAGCAGACCGCACTGGAACCAGTTACCAGCGTCAGCAAGCACCAAATAAGTAACATGCATTATGTACTAGCTCTCGGATCATGCCGTAACTAGTATCACAAACGTGATTGCACTTTTGCGTATTGTGTAATTTCGTCATTAATGTTTGCGTACACACAAAGAACGCTTGGACATGGAAAATTTTAACACATTGGGTTAGTATATTTCTGTAGTTGAATGATATATGTGCCAGTTTTCATTCTAACACACTGGTTAGATGTTTAAACCCTTCCTTTGCATTCTTTGTGCTTAAACTTATGTGACAGCATACACGATCTATCCTGATGTTATTATCGCCCACCGAGTGAATGGTGAATCACTGTCACTGAATGGCCTTTCCATCCGCATTCCATCCATGTTCCCTTCAACAGTGTACAATGCCAATAATAGATTTATATTTATTGTAAAGCCATTTGAAACACATGAAAAGAAGATCAGGGAAGAGTTTAGCTGGTGTAGCAGAGCAGTTTGGGGATATATGACTGACAGTAAGCATGTTTATTTCAATTAAGTCCTCCCATAATTTATATATATATACTGTTGAGTGTTTTATCAAACTTCGGATATGGGCTGGGTTTATGAAATTAAACTATGCTGACCAAAAAAAGAAACGCAATTGGCAAATTGGGTCTCCTCTTTGTAAGGTCATGTTGAGAACTAATTTTGCCGTGTCACTATTTTCCTTCATGATGTACAAATCATGTGAGCAGACAGTCATGCTCATACCGCGCGTTTGCGCGACAGCGATCACCCCTAACCATATCACACCTGGGGTTGAGTTTGAGTTGTTCTACTGTTGTGACACTCCAATTTTTGGCGTGAAGTTGTTGTAAACATTGGGGCCTATAAGTGAGGCGGAAATTGAGAAAGATCAAAACGCTTAGCCATGTCACGACTAACGGCAGTACAATGGGAACATGCGATAGGGATGCTGCAGGCCTGAAGTCATGCTGACCAAGTCGCCTGACAACTTGGCGTCCATCCATCAACAATTAGTCTGATCAGAAGATGACTGAATGACATGGGACGAACTGAGGGCCGTCCAAGATCCGGAAGGTCACGAGCGACCACGGCAGAATATGACCATCGCATCCGGATGCTGCACTTCTGGGTTGGTCCGATCGCCATGGTATGGGGTGGCATATCCGCTACGCATCGAACTGACCCCCAGTTTGTGGACGGCAACCTCCAGACCTCCCACTGCTATGTTGCCATTGGGGGTGCACTGTACCCTTTAGCCTAGAATGCTATAAGGGTGCAAATTAGTACAAAGGGGTGCAAAGAGTAAAATGGGCAAAATATGCCATACCAGTTGGCAAATAACCTGGTTGGGGATGTATGAGCAGAAAAAATGTATATATACAAGATGAAGTTGTTTCAGACTCAGTCCAATGTTGTTTTGCATATTTCCTTGTCCCCTCAATTCGGTACCATAATCCTGACTCCGAGCTGGCCAGTTACTCTGCTGAGCACTAAGTAGAGCAGCAGAAGCTCAAACTTTAAGATATTTTGTATGCCATGGCTGGGGATGAAACCACCAATCTCATCCATGCCAGGTGAACGCTCAGCCACTAAACTGCATGGCTGCAGTGATAAAAGTTTGAAAATAAATGGTTTCCTGACTGAATTGCAAGAAGGTTGTAAGCTCTATTTTCAGGATTTAGAGTTTAGGTAAGCACTGGCATTCAGGTATTGGTGCTATAATATTATTTTCAGTTGTAAATAGTTGATGGAATTTTATTCTAGGTCCTGTTTCGAAAACGGAAAAATCTGACGTGGTAGCAGAAGTGCCAGAAGTTAACGGACACCTTCCACAGGACGTGTTACCAGATGGTTAGTATATCTGTAACAAGTTACAAGAGGGTTAGTATAACTGAAACAAGAGGGTTAGTATAACTGAAACAGAATCTGGATGGTTCAGGGATTCTAGGGAATGGCTAGATGATGAGTGACGAATTGTAGATGAAGGTACGCTAGTCATTACGGTACTTACAATTGTTGATGCTGACACTTTGGTCAGAATTGTAGCTTTAGCCTTTAAGTATCTAAGAAAATTATGAAGAATACATATGCACTGTAATCTTACACATCTATTGGAGTTGTAGAACTGTGTGTTCTCATGTGGCAAATCTTTGTTCCTAGATACAAGCAAAAGGCTTACAGCAGGTGGCGATGACATTCCTGCGTTGTCTCCAGCTAATGCCATGGGTGCGTCCGTCTCCGCTGGACAACAAAATGGTGGGCAGATACCAGATCCTAGCAGTGACAATCTGGATATCGCCGGCACAGACAAAGAAAAGGCAGTTGCTGTAAAAGGTACCGGTAGTCTGCATTTACAGTGGTCCCATTTCAGACCCTTCCATTTTAAGACTTCCATCTATTTTAAGACTGCCTATTTGTGGCACTACATGTACTTATATTTCCAAATAGGTGTTCCTCCGTTTACATGCTTTTAAAACCATGTTCAACATATGCAATTAAAGATATTTTCTGGTTAAACAGGTCATCTTATGATACAGTGACTGGGAGACTGTTGCATGTGTACCCTGTATTGCACTTTGTATATTGTTCAGTCTCTAGGATTGCAGCTAAAAATAGTGACACAAATAATATGTTAGTAGCATATACTAGATCTGCAGTATCTAATCATTTCTGTGCTGATATATCAAGTATACTTCATCTCCCAGGATCAGGGGTCATAAACTTGTCCATGTGAGTGAGTTCAGATAGTAATACATGCATTTTTTTTCAGCTACAGGTTTATTGGCATAGAATTACGTGTGAGGGTGTGCACAATGTGATCTTTATAAACAGTTGTTTTTTATAGCAGGCGGTCTTGTTTAGAGGAGGTTTGTATGTGTTTATATTACGACCATCATACTGCCAAGACTTCAGAATAATTGCACCAGTCTTTTAAGGCACCTTGTACTTCTAATTTAGCAGAAGAAGAAGAGGACAGTTTCGAGGATGATGATGAGGAGGAAGATGACACCACGGGCGATGAGAGTGATATTGAGGACAATGTTGAAGTGCCTCATCCATGTCTTAATGCACAGCGTGTAGACAACCCACAGCTTCCCGAGACAGTTACCACTCTCCGGACACCAGAGGGCAGTGTGGTATACGTCGTGGGAACGGCACATTTCAGTGAGAGCAGCCAGCAAGACGTTACTCAGGTCAGAACTACGTGCAGAGTGGACTTGTTGGGTTATGAATTTCAAAATATTCCTTTTTGCATTTTTAATGGAATTTTTACTTCTGGGAATTTTACTGTTGCTTTGCTGTGCATGCTCTTTTTGACTAAATTTGTCTTTTAGAACTTATTTATTATAAGCCTTAAGCGTCTTGGAGTAAATGTAATAGTGAAATGCTATATTTTATGAGAGGCATAGCTAATCGAAAACAGGAAGTACAAAGTAGGATATATTTAGTCAGAAAAAAAACCCCTTCAATTATTCTGCATTTTCACTTAAAATATGGGTTGGAATGCTGTTATGTTCATATACAGTAGTCCCTCTCTAATAAGGACACCCTATATGCCAAGGAATTGTGGCCACATTAGAGAGGTGGCCTTTGATGAGGGGGGAGAAGTAAATACATTGATAGTAGTAGCATAAAAGATTTATGGCCTTATTACAGAGGGTGGCCTCTGTTGAGAGTGGCCACTAAGAGAGGAAGTGTACTTGTCATCAACCATAACTTTTCTTTCAATGTAGAAGAACATTGTACAGTGTTTGCCCATGTTGTTACCCGGTAGGTTTCAAACCTGGCAAGTCCTTCTTTTCTATTTATACAGTATTTGTCTGAATTCTTCTTTTCCTTCTTTGCCACAGACCATTCGGCAGACCCAGCCCGACGTTGTGATGGTGGAATTGTGTAGTGGCCGGGTCAGTATACTTCAGCTTGATGAAGAGAAACTGCTGGAGGAAGCCAAGAATATCAACTTTGAAAAAATCCGTCTAGTCATTAAACAGGTATCTATGTCAGTTATTATAATATGCAATTATGAAAGTTGTTGTGGTTAAAAGCATGTAATGATATTTAACCATTTATCATCATGATGCTATGACCTATCTTAGGTTGTTTGATTGGTTTTGTCATTGCTTCTTTATAGGGATAAATAATATGGAATATAACGTAGCTGAGATATTAGATTAGACCTCTTCCCGAGCTTTCGGCCATTATTGGTTTTCTTCATGCATAGTGATGTTACCACCCCAGAAGAAAGCCAGCGATGGGCGAAAGCCTTTACATGTTATGCCTTGGTAATCGGTATAGATGTATTTTATAAAGTACATTGCTTTAGCGTGTTTAAAACCATTACATAATATTTGTTGACTCTATGTAACTTAATTTGGTTTACAGGAAATCCTTTGTTTTTTCATCAGCTGTTGGCCACTACCGTTACACAAAAAAACCCATGCCTTGGTAATTGGTATTCATGTGTTTGTCAAGTACATGGCTTGAAGAGCATTATTTTCATTGACTCTAGTCACTCTACTGTTGTTTCTATCACAAGAGTGGAGTAATCCAGGGTGCCATGCATCTCCTGTTACTGAGCATGTCCGCACACCTCACCCAGCAGCTAGGGATGGCGCCAGGGGGGGAATTTCGGCGAGCATTTAGAGAGGTGAGTGCTGCTCATTTTGAGGCCTTTTCTAGTATTAAAGGTTCTTGAGACAGTGAGTTACAATAAATTTACAACTGGTTGCAACATGTTAAAGTTTTCTGTTTTCAAAAGGCATAAAATTTTCCATTTGCATTTCACAGCTAGCTACATTTGCGTACTCACACTTGTAACATTGTTCCCAACTTTACCATGGAATTTCTTTGACAAGTTTGAGAGTAGAAAAAAAATCATTAACATTACTTCCAGCAAGCATGACCTCTTGCAAATATAGGTCATGAGGTTAAGACGTACCTGCAGCACATCTTAACCCCTCCGACTTTACCTCTGGTCCAGTTTCTTGTTTACACAGGTCATTAAATTCTGGAAAATGGAAGTTATGTAAAAAAAATTATGGTTTGGAGTCCAATGGCACCATTAGATTTGACTTTGACCTTCAAATTTTGAAGGCTTGTATTTCATAAAGGAGCAATATTTGGGCATGCATGATTGTTAGTGATTTGACGTGTACATATTCAACTGGCAATCTGCCGTGTTGTATTACTCCCAGGCCCAGCATATACCTGGCTGTAAGGTGCATCTTGGCGATCGACCGATTTCCACGACATTAAGACGAGCATTAGCAGCACTCTCTTGGTGGCAGAAAATTCGCCTCGGCTGGTATATGCTGACCAGTAAAGAGCCAATCAGGTAAATTTCTGGATTGAGTAGCTTATTGATAATCTATTGTAGCTGCTGGTTTATGTAGCTTCAAAATGTTTTGCGATATATGCTGTTCACTTGAACATTTCCCATGATAAATTTATCATACAAATTTCTGTCTTCCAGCCACAAACATTCAAGTTTGATGTAGTAGTATTACATTTACTACTACATGTACTACTAGTGATATGTCAGATTCCTTGCCTTTTACCTACTGGTATAACCTTATAAACTTAATCGTGTTAATGTGAAAACTCATGCTCCACAAACCACACCAAGTCATTTTTGTGCCCTTGCAGTAAAGAAGACGTGGAGAAGTGCAAGCAGAAAGATTTGTTGGAAGAAATGTTAAGAGAGATGACTGGAGAGTTTCCGACCCTTAGTCAGGTTTTCGTGACAGAACGGGACATGTACCTCGCCCATTCCCTGAGGGTAGCAGCCAAACCAGTGGAGCACCCCGAGCCAGGGTTTGGTCTGTATACCATGCACATGATATAAGTCCTTAAAATGCATAATGCCCCCCCCCCCCTCCCCAACACCCCTCCCCCACCCCCCGCGCGCGTTTTGATACTAAACGCTAAGACATCGGCCCAATAAATATACTCAACTGAGATAAGCCTAAAGACAGTTGTAAAGTCCTTCAATTTTGTGACAGTTATGAATTACTACAGACTTCATACTGGCAATGGAAACGGAAGTATGAATATTCAGTGTTATATCTGAATATTCATTTGTTCCTTTGCCTTTCCATTTTATGACAGGGCTTTTTATGATAAAAGAAATTCATTTGGACTGCCGAATGTCATTGTTCACTTTGGGCTATGTGAATTACCCCGGCAGTGTAGTATATGCCGTCATATACATGAACTACACCTGTCTTTAGAGACCACATTTTTATGGCCAATGTGTACGGTCTTACAAGAGAGGTTCTACTGTATCTGTGTGAGGATTGCAGTAAAATTTTACATTTCCTACAGGTGAAGTGCCGGTCGTGGTGGTAGGAGTTGTAGGAATAGGTCATGTGCCTGGAATAGTAGCCAACTGGGAAGAACCCTGCGATATTCATGAACTCATGCAGTAAGCTTCCCTATTAGATACCCTTATTATGCATTCGAACCCTTGAAGAGAAGTTCTATTAAGTTTGAAAATGTGAAGAAGTATGTGTGCTAGAGCATAAAATTTATTTAAATTAGTGCTGAAATCTACACATTTCTATTACCTACCAGAGCACAA
>JAAUYG010233458.1_pt1 | contig 10322 bp, 12 predicted proteins | sample 7278091 | NCBI WGS metagenome assembly JAAUYG01 (sample SAMN14350201, study PRJNA611818) | marine sediment metagenome | isolation source: surface marine sediment (0.6m) | place: French Polynesia: Moorea | collected 2018-08
GCAGGCAGGTAGGAAGGCAGGCAGGCAGGCAGGAAGGCAGGCAGTTCTTCTCCAGGTGTAGTTGGTACTCTACAGCTCTCTCTGATGGGGTGCAGGTCCAGAAGTTCAGTTGGCTGCCACCATGTACAATGGTATGCTGTGGCAGTGCAGTATAACTGTGCAGTGCTTATGGCTGTGGTAGGCCAGGTCACACTGATAGCATGTCAGCAGTGGCTGCTACTGTGCAATGCTTATGGCTGTGGTAGGTCTGGTCACATTGACAATATCAAAGATACAACTTAGTAGAGCATAGGTGTGTAGTACAAAACCTGACTTTATTGAGAAATGTACAGAACCTCACCAAATAGCTATTACATAAAAACTGGTGTCTTGATTGAAACATTAATTAGCTCCCAACACAACGTTGGTGCAACGTCGGAAGTATTATGCAATGTTACAGCATTCTCAGAAGAATCGCGTGTTGTCCACAGTTTTTATTTTTGTTCTGATCTGACACCCTGTCAAGGGGAAGTTTGTTTCTTTTGAACGAAAAATGTACAGCCTGTTCTTTTCTGGTCCTGCTGTATTCTAACTTGTTCATCTGTTTATGCTTACTTTTTGCCACTTCTGTTTTCCCCTTTCTCGGGAAAGGCTTCAATTGAGAAAAATTGTTTTGGTGGTGCAACTTACACATTCTATCGGGATTTGTTTTGTTCGTTTTGTTGTGGCTTTTTGCAAAGAAGGCTCGCTTAGGTGGTAAGAAATCCACAGCGAAATTTCGAAGTTTCGAGGCATTGCTGTGAAAAACACAAGCTAAGAATCTGACAAAACAAGAATATTTGTTAATTGATTTACACTCTTGTTTGAGAATACCAAATACATTTCTGGAGGAATGAACAATGCGCGTTGTTTTGCAAGGTGCACACGAAAAACAAAAAATGGCTTTGAAGGCAAAAGAAAAAGCTGCAGCAACATGGTGTTTTGTTTTGGGTCTGCCTGTGACATCGCTGAATGAGGAAACCGATTTCTCAAAACATCCACAACGGTCCAGACCAGAGGATGAAAGATGAAAAAAAAAGAAAACTTGGAGCAAAATACGATCACACGATCATTTCAAGCTTTCTGTGCTTACTGTGGTAACTACGTGAACACCGGTGGCCTATGATACGCAGAAAGGAACATGAGAGTTGTGATTTTGGCAAACTTCACATCACACTAAAATCGGCAATTTCAATACGGCAGCTTCCTTGAATCCTTCTACCTGTGGCAGCGAGTTGCATCGTGCAGTTGCTGTCGTTCAGGTGACGCGGGAGTAAACAGCTTCGTTTTCTCTTTGACGCCCCGTCCTGGTTCGTGTGTTTCACCTGCGGAGACAACCGTAGGCCGTCATGAATAGACTGCCAACCGTCATTTATGGCGATACAAAACCGCTTTATACCTGTATGTATCCGTTTTATTGATTGATTGATGTGTTTGTGGGATTATAGAAACACCACAGGGTGAAACACTAAACACTTTTTTGACATCGCTCACGCCAGATGGTTTTGAATCCCTTTTTGTTGAGTTAAGTTTTTTTGTGTTGTCTTTGTAACGCGATGAAATTCATGGTCAGCGTTTTTTTTTTCGGTTTCTTCCCCACTGAAGTACCTTGTACTGAATTGACAGGAAATCGTCGACGAAAAGGATCAAAGCGTGAAATGGTCCCAATGTAAGAGCCTGGGAAATTGAACATTTCCCTTTCTGCTCAAGAGACACTCCAAGACAACGAAGAAGGAAAATGGCGTGGCAAATGAAACTCTTGCCGTTCGTCCTGCACATCTGTGTCCTGATGATCCGGGAATCGACTGGAGCTTATGATGAAACATACAAAATAGGTACGTGGATCTTTTTTGAAAAGATTTCACTTGTTTCAGAACGTATACTACAGATACAGCATTCCAACGAGATTTTTTGTCTCTGGTTCCGCTCGGAAAGAACGAGACTCGCGTCAGATAGTTCTATTGGAGCTTGAAGAGAGTGTGTGCGTGAAGTCTGTGGCAAAGCAGTTGATTTTGGAAAAGTATTCTGGAAGGTCTTGGTTTCCGGATTTTGATTTCCGAATCTCTTACATTTCCTGACACCATTCTCAGATTTTACAAGTGATAAAGCTTCACTCGGCCATTCTGCATGTCTATTTTTTTTTCAAAACTCGACGCAATGGAAGAAATACCCACATCTTCCTAGGGAAGGTCCAGCAAGTGTAGGCCTATATATACCTGTGCACTGCAATGACAACTCAATATTGCATCAGAGCTACTTTCTCCCTGGTCCACGAGAAATACAATTTCCGTGTTCGCGCGCTTCACTGCCACCGTGGCAACGTTGTCAACAATTCCTTTCCTTCAGCTAGCAAGCAGCTGAAAGCCACAGTTAACTTTAGATTCCATGGTTGCTGACCCTTTCTGGAGTGCAATCTGTCTGTTCCCAGGAAAACGTCTTTGGCACGATTCTGTAAGATTTTGGTTTTTGTTCGGGAGCTCATCTGGGTTCGCCGCCAAGGGAAAGCAAAGCCGTATGCAGCGAAGTAAACTTACAGAAGCAGCAAGACGGTTTTGCTCTTTGTAACTTTCCTTTGTGCGCAGTTGTCCCCCGTACATGCCCCCTGGACCTGCAGGTGGAACTTCAGGTTCAGTTGTCAGTGACGCTGGACATTCTCACAAAGAAAAAAACAGTTGTGAGTTTGTGGCACACAGGCCTGCCTCCTTGTCCAGCGCTCCTTGGTTTCTTTCACTCCTTGTTGGACTTTGGGGTGACCTCCCACATGCATTGCACATAAACAAGAAGCCTTCCTTCCCAAAAAAGAGAAACAGAAAAGTTCGTTTGTTCTTGGAAGAGCAATTGGTGGCAACGAGCAGGTGAAGGTATGGAGGTATGCTATGCATTGCTGCATGGTGTCAGTCCGTCTGTTGTTCCAAAACCCTACATTCGTTTTTTTGAAGCAGTGAAATCAGCAAACTCCCGGTTTGAAAGCAAAATCCGGTTGCCAGATGACCGTCACACAGAGAGCAAGCAGGCCAGGGTTGCGCCCAGATATCAACAGGGAAAGCCGCTCCCGGTGCTAGGCCCCTGTTGCTTTCAGGTTTGTCATGAGATAGAAATTGAAGAGAGGAAAGAATTAAAGATACACACACAAAGCCTTTTGCAGTACATCTTTTCGCGTGGAAAGTTTGGAATTAAATATGCATGTTGTGAGCTCATTGTGTATCCGACCCTGTATCAGACATCATGCTCCCCTGAAATCAATATTGCTGTCAAAAGCATTTCCATTTTACTGAAGAGGAAAGGTTGTGTATTGCAGCTTTCTGTTGCCTTCATGCATACTTTTTGAAAGCTTTCATCAGTCTGCTGTCAGGAACAAAGACTGAGAAACGTCTCAGCATACTGTTCCCATTGTTGACGTAATGGCTCCTTTAAGATTCCTCTCACGGAGTGTTTTGGTGACGCGAAGGAGACATTCACGAATATTTTGGCTTGAGAATTTAGAAGAGTTCTACTCTCCTGGTTCTTTTTCCTTGTGACATGTTCACTCTTCTGATTCTTTTCTGCCTCACATCCGCCATTCATAGGAACGGACACAGATTCAGCTCTCTCTCTCTTCGTCGTCCAAGTCATGCAAAAGAATCCGAAATATTTCTGAACGGCAGTTTTCTTTAGATGGGGTGCAGCATCTGCAGCACAACTGCTTCACGCATTTCCCGTGTTTGACGTGCTGAATTGTCAGTTTTCCGCCATCACCAAGGCTGCTTTCAGTGTTTGAAAGAGCTTCATTTGCTGTTCTGACACCTTCATCGTTTGGTGCCAGGCAAAAAGCATTTTTATTGGGGCACTTTTCACCATCTAAACGACCCAAAAATGGCCGTAAAAGCAACCCATTCGTCAGCTTTCTGTGTTTTGTCCGCAAATAAAGAGCGATTCCCGTATCTGATGACGCCCATGAAAAGTAAACATGTAGTGGTCTATCCTGCAACAAATTCTTGAAAACCTGAAAACTACCTTCTCCCGAGATCCGATGGGGGTTCCGTAGATTGCATGACAGTGTCTTGTGACACTGTTGGTCAACACAAAGGGAGGAATAGCAAAGGATCTCAACAGCAGAGAATCTTTGGTGCCATTGATGAATGAGCCCTTTTAATTGTAACTGTAGCCAAGATCAGAGCTTTGTATCCACTGCAACCTGACTGAATAATTTAGACCTGCTGATATGGGATCACCTTGTTACTCTGGTGTGCATTTGCAAAAAAGCTTTTGTGCACGGGAACAGGTTTCAAAAGGCATTCTCTGATTCGGCAAAGACAAACACAGAACAGGTATTTTCAACAAAGATTGTAAACCCATCATTATCTGCAACACAATTATTGGGCAAGTACTTTTGTCAAAACGTGATTTGTGCCCACACGTTTAATAAATTTGTATTTGTCCATGTACAGCTTGTGCATCACCTCAAAAGTACATCTCGTATCTTTGCCTTAATTGTTGAGATACGACACGCTCCTTTGGTAGAACCATGCAGAAGTTTGTCACAAAAGGAGTCAGTAAGCATCATTATTTGGTTGGGCTTTCCCTGAGTTACTTTCACGAGAAATGTCGCCAAAGAGACAGTTGTTGGGTATGAATTTTCATGGATGCGTTTCCGAGAAACATGATCCCATGGTTCATTGATCCGTGTGGGAACATTCCCATCTGAAATCTTCTGCGACTGTCTTTCATCCATTTAAAAATGTTCAGTTCAACATTTAACCTGCACATAGGTTGATCGCCTTCAATCTGCTGAGTGAAATGGTTCTTGTGTAGCTAAGCGATCACAGCTCAGAAGAAAGCAGTCAGACTCTCATGTTTCAACTCAACAAAGCAAACAAAAAACATTCCTTTTGAAGAGCAAAGCGATTCCTTGCAGACCCAAGAGCTGAACGGAAATTGCGTGTCTATCTCGTGACGGATTTTTTACCTCAGCTTTGGCTCTCCGATAAAGATTCCCCTCCTTCTGATTCTGACCTGTGCGAGCAACTCGAGCTGCAACCAATTCATACAAGAAATCATCACACAGGAGTCGACGTGGAATACCTTATGAAGGCCCCTGGATTGGAAAAAGAAAAGACGAGCTTAAAAATCCACAGCAAGAGAAAAAGGCGATTGCAGTGTGGAGGAGTTGTGTGTCAGGCCTCTGAGAGAAACAAAATGTTGGCAGTCATCAGCTCCTTTGGGGCCATTTGGAAATTGGCCGAAATTGGCAATTTCCATGCGAATCTGAAATGGTTTCAATCTCAGTTCAAAGAGTGCTTTTTGGCACTTTGTTAGCGGATGCAAGGCACCCACGTATTTGCTTTGTGCATGGTTCATAGATTTGCCGATCGATCTCATTCGTAAATCTGTTTTCCTTTGTCACATTTCCAGTTGATTCGCAGAATCGACTCCTCTGTACATTGTACCATGGTGTCGCAATTGCTGCAATTGTTGAAATGAAGAGATTCTTTGTGTCATGAGGCCGTGGTTAGAAAAATGGGCTGTTCGTCTGGAAAGCCAAGGATGCATGTGCTGTTGACTCTTTTCTTGGTTTTCCAAGCGAATAACAGATCGCTAACATTTTATTTCAGACTTTTATGATGCCCAGGTCGTGCGATTTTTCCGCACGAGACATACATGATGAAACATGTCGGGTTCATAAAATGCAAAAAAAAAAAAAAAAAAAACCGGTTGAGTTTGTTGCCATATATAAATGCGAAACGTTGATGAATTTTGAATTTTCTGACAAGAAAAATAGGTTCTGAAAGTGCAACAGTTGTGCCTATTGGATGTTTCAAAATTTCTTTCAATTGTGAAACAAATCCACAGGAAAGCAAGGCAAGTAGTTGATTTGAGACTTCCATCCATGACAGCAAGAATTTAGTTTGTCAGATGAATGCGTGCCTGTTAGAGCTAGGATGTGATCCTCTTTCTGGGTATGCAAAATGCTGAGAACTTCGAGCGTTTTGTGGAGACCAACATGTGTTGGGGCAGAACCCATCTTATTTGCCAGCTCTCCAACTCAGCTTTCCTCTTTTTGTGCTTCATTTTGTTCACCTCCTTTTCATTTTCAACAGGTCTGTTGTGGGACCGCATGGTGATTCCTGAAGTGACCCACTTGCGACAATCTCTGGATACGATGATCAACATCTCTGCCAGTTCCAACATCACGGTGTCATACATCGATGTGACAGACAAAACTCCATTTCAGATCTATTCGCTCAGTGAGAAAGTTTACATTGCTTGGGAAAAAATAGTTTTCTGAGACACGTCAACAAAGGAAGTGTCGTCTTTTGATCACACCTCCCTTTCAGTCGAGTAGTTTTTACCATGTTTTGAAACAGCAAAAGAATCCAGAAATAAGGCTCCATTTCAATTTGCAGTGTGCAGTGAAATTATGCAGGGAACAGTCGCTTTTATTTCTGCGTGCGGATGTTACACTGGAGTCACCATTAATTCTGTCGCCAAAGATTTACAGGTGGAGTCCTTTTACTTTATGCACACATGTCACATGTGCACCAGGTTCAAATCCGATATCTGTTCTTGTGCAGTGAGACTGGAGGAAATTGTCCTTTTTAACTTCTCGGCAGAGAGACAGTGGTTCTGAATTCGTGTTCTCTGGAAAGTCAAATTTGCATTCAACAAAAATTTCCAGCACATGGTTAGGCCCCTATCGATACCATCCAAACTTTTGCGAAGTGCGCCAGACGAACCGAGCTGGACCAAAAGACAGCTGTGGCCTCAGGATTCACCTGTGCAGGATTTGTCTTGCAGATACCTCTAGTCGCCCTGGAAACTGGATGCGATTACGGAGACGGCACCATGTCCAATGTCATCTACTTTCCACACACTCAGCTTGATATTGGTTTGGCTGTAACACAAGTCATAAGACATGCTGGATGGGTGGACACAGTTCTCATTTACGACGAACAAACAGGCAAGAATTCAGAAATCAATTTTACCAATGGACCTTTTGAGCACAGGAATCAGCAATGCTTGTCATGACCAAGGGAGAATCAGAGATAAAACCTCCCAGATGACCTTTTTCGCTAATTCGATCCTTCTTCTTCACGATTTTAGCGAGAAAGATGGACCGTGTGATGGAGAAGTTGTCGGAAAGTAACGCCACTGTCCAGGCCTTTCGCATCAACGACATCCAGTCCAGCGAGGTTCAAAACATTTTAGACTTCGTGAGGGACAACTACATGCATCCAACGAACTTCTTACTTGTTTGCAGTCTGGAGTGCATGCAGGAAGTTCTTCTGCAGGTAACTGGGTTCAAATCTTTTCGGTCTGTGGGAAGCTGAAATGATACAGGTGTGGGTTTTGGGTTTGGCAAGAGCAGTGCTTTCTGCGTTCCACGCAACAACACTCGTTTGCAAAGAAAGCCTTCAAAAGAGCCCCTGAATGAAAGAACAACTACGTTGTGCCTGCCAGTGAACGATACGGGAACAAAGCTGTAACTGATACTTCTTTGGGAAATCAGACTCTACAGTGTTTATCCAGAATCAAAGATTCCCCTCGCGATGCACGCAACCTGTATCGGTGACTTTCCGTTGTTGCACCTGTCTTTATTGTTTCGTGCTGCATTTGTAGGTGTCTCTCTCATTTCAGCCAAATGGCTTGTATTTACCGACAGGACATGTTTGAGAATCTGTTAAACCTTTTGAAAATTTTAAGTAACAATCATTTTCTCACATGAGGTGATCCATGTAATAGAGCGCAGGACTGCGTCAAGTTTTTCGTGCAAGATTTCAAGCTGTTGCATCTGCAGCAGAGCGACAGCTATCGATCGAAACACAACCCACCGAAAAGCAAACTTTTCGTCAATGACTTCTACCTGTTGTTCTTCAGCTGAAATGAGAGCTCGCGAGAAAAGATTCTCCTGCATTCGTTTTGGGAAGCTTAATGTAGAGTCAATAATTTTCTGATGGAGCAGTCCTTTGATGTAAAGAAGCAAAAGCAAAAAGAAGCATAATTATTGTCTGACTTTTAGCGGTTCTTTTCAGGACTATTAATTTCGATTCTGCCTTTTCTGTAGCGTTCTGAAATTTGCTTTGCCTTTGGCTTCGGAGTTCAACAGACAGTCTTTCCTGTCGTGACTACAGCTACCATTGACAATCCATTTCATTCCCTGCTTTGCCTTTTCATACAAAGTGCATCCAGTCCTTGGGCTGTCTCAGTGTGGGCACCCAGCTGTCGCTTGACAGTATTGACTGTACTAAAATTTCCACAAATCCTTGAATCCCTTACATTCATTAAAGTTGCATAGATCAGAACATCAGACAACCTTTTCAGATGGTTTGTTTGTTGTGTTGCTTTCCCACTCCAAAAAAGGCGAGTGCACGCCTTGGAAAAGAACCGCAAGATGACAAGCCCTGAGTGGTCATTTTTCCATCCTTGGAACACAGCTTCTTACTCGTATTTTTGTGCATCACAGGCCAACGTGTACGGCCGCATGAACGACGTACAGGCGCTGTACACGTTCCAGACCCAGTGGTTGTTGCTGACGGAAGTGTCATGGCTCAAGGATCTGGAGATGTACAGTGTGCAGGACATTGACAACGTGGCGGCAGTCGTGCCCATGAGATCCATTGACAAATCGTCCGAGTCTCTCGTCGAGGTATCACATTCATATGAACCTTGACTGTTGATTTCAGACATTCGGCAATGGCAAATTCCAGCAGATTTGCCAGATCTGACGCCACAATTTCATGGGTAAAACACTTTGTTTTCCAGGAGGCCTTCTCATACTTGGTGCAGTCAACAATGCAGGGAATCAACAAATACAAGATGGATCTTCAGAACACCACGACCGACACATCATATCCTGGCAACATGAAATCCTGCAACGAGAGCAAACTTCTCTTCGGCTTCTTGACAAGAACATTGCAGGTATTTGGAAAGAAGCGAGAATGGCATGCTGTTGGGTGTTTAGTTACGGACACATGAGCGTATGATCTGGTGGGCCGAACCATTGGGGATAACTCCCGAGCGACAGGAACCAAGGACTTCAGGAGGGTGGGCAAGAGGTCGCGGTGACTCCCTTGCTTTGTGACATAAGCAGATGATTCTGCGGCTGGAATGGCAGTTCATGACACTTCTCTGCCCAGAGGATGACATTGATGGAACAGAATGACTGTGGTCTCTTATTTGTGATCAAAGAAGCACCAATGATGGTAGAAATCAGCATTTTGTTGTTCTGACATTCCAACGGACATGTCACATCCTTCCGTTGGGTGTCGCACGTTTAGAAAGGCCAATATGTACTGAGAACGAAGGCAGAGTACCATCTCACTAATGACGCAGCAATGACTGTTGTCATTGAGCAGCTGATGTAAATGATCCACTCACGAGGGGATCGTCTGTCTCAGCGTACTCATTGCCTTGTGCGTCGCTAGAAGCAGCGATATCCACTGCAGTCTGGGCGCAAACATCAGTGGACTGTTTTGCCATCACTCTGCTGTCAGCAATTCCATTTACAAATCAAATCTCAAATTTGTTCTTCTGAACCTGTCTGGATGCTGAGAATTTTTGATGCTGAGAATTTAGGTCCCGAATCTGTTGCTTTGGGAAATTGAAAGAAAATGTTCTGTTTCTCATTCTTCTTTGTGCGAATGTGATTGCAGGTTTTTTGTCCAAACACACGCTTTCCACGGCAGTTTAGGTTTGTGACGTATTTTGAAACGCAACAGAAGAGCTACAAGAACAGCTTTGCGAGACTGCGTTGTTTGTTTCGTTGCAGGAGATGCTGTCCAGTTCATTCACGGCGGAAAGCAGCGGGTATCAGGTGTACACTGCGATGCGCACGGGCTGGCGCGCTGAAACCAGGATCTTCGAAGTTGTGTCCCAGTGGACGCCCTCCAGACCCGTCCACGGCAAAATATTTCCCAATCTCGACTTTGGTCTGAACAGTCGACATCTACTGATTGCCACAAATCCTGTAAGTACATTCTGGCATGGCTTATGCTCACGGCTTCGACCTTGCACCAAAAACTGTTCTTCTAAAGGTAAATGAAATGCAAACTGCATGTCCTTAAGATTTTGTAAAGCTGAATGCTATCGTCTGAAAAGAAATTGCCGACTTTTATGTGTAGCGCTGTTGTGGGCCAGGAATTCTTTTGCAAAGATCCGGCCCTCCTCGAGAAAGGTTCACACACATCTTTTGTCTGCATCTCAGAATTTGACTTCTCTATGTGTCCACACTGTTTCTGTTGCATTCAAAGAAGGTGAATAACATTTCTTGGTTTGTCAAATGCGTACACCACATTCATTCTATTTTCTTCCAGGGGGTGAGAAAAAAA